>Ga0099822_1006693_pt1 | contig 14974 bp, 5 predicted proteins | sample CowpeawhiteBW_FD_76839 | JGI IMG/M metagenome (GOLD analysis project Ga0099822, IMG submission 76839) | Root nodule microbial communities of legume samples collected from California USA - Cow pea white BW | ecosystem: Host-associated > Plants > Roots > Nodule | place: USA: California | collected...
AAAATAAAAAAAAAAAAAAAAAAATATAAAAATATATATATACATATAAAAAAAAAAAAAAAATAAATATATATATATATATATATATATATATATATATATATATAAAAGTATACGTATAATTAGATTTATAAAAATAATACAAGTTTTTATCTAAAATATTCAATAGCATAGCTAAACCTTGTTTTCAAACTTTTTCATTTTTGAAAGTTATTTTATTGATCAGGTGTTATGTATGAATATGAATTGTAAAGAGTTATAGAAGAAAATCTAATGATATATTAAAAGTAAACTACGTGTGAAAAAGGAGTTTGACTAACGGAGAAGAAAATCTAATGTAAACTACTTGGGAACAATATAATGGTTGAACAACGTCTGGAACATATCAATTAAGTGACAGATCCCACATTGGTGAGGACTCTGACAACAAGCTGAAGGTCAGAATATAAAAGTTCAACATTTGGTGAGTTTAAAGCATACCTTTCTCGGCCTTTTGGCTAAGATCAAGTGTAGTATCTTTTCTTATCAGTTTAATATCTGATATGTGGATCATTGGTCCACACGATATTAAATTTATTTTTTAAGGGAGAGGGCCAACTGCAGTGGCTTGCTACTGCGGCTCTTAAGCATCATCTTTGTTTTGCACTGCTGCAAAGTTTAGGTGCATCCCTCTTATTTTAGTTCACTTTTTTATATAGATGTGTTTTGATTTATATTAATAAGGATAAACTAAATAAATATGAGAGAGGTGATGTCAATTAGGATGTTGGGATTAAATTTAGCCTCTTAACTTCAACTATATTGCCCTTTAATTATCTATATATTAAGTTCTTTATCTTATTGTTCGTGGAAGTATGCTTACTTGTAGAACTAACCACATGTCTGTGCGTTAGAACCTAAGGGTGTTAAACTTAGGATTTCCCAATCTAGGTGGAGGAACCTTTGCTTTGAGAACAAGACTCTTTACATAAATTGAGCCCACATATCCATGTCTGATATATGCTAAGGGTCAGGATACTTGATTGGATCTAAACACTAGACTAGATGTCTCTACATCTAGTGCTGATGAGGTGCGATGATTAGCCAAATCACCACAGAGTAAAATACAAACCAAGTAACCAACATGTAAAACAAGAACACAATAGATATATAATCAAGTGCAATACAGAGAAAGTTTAAAAGTTACATTTAATCTCAACTATGGGGGAATTTGCTCCTGATGATGAATACAAGATGAACATGGAGAAGCATCCTTCCTTCCATAGCCTTACAAGATATTTACTACAAACTGTACTAATATAAGTGTATATCTCTCTAGAATATATTATAGAACTAATATATAAGTTAGCATCCAAAATCAGCATGAAAATAACAGAGGTCATGCCCTGTATTTATAGATTTTAAAGTGTTGAAAGTTTAGTCATGGAGGTTTCCTTCCAAGGCGGGTTTCTTCTCAAACTTCGGCATTCATCTTTTGAAGTTCAGCATTGGAGGTTTCCTTTTCGTGCTAAGCTTCAAATCTAGAGCTTCACGTTTCATTGCAGTGAAGTTTTCTTAAAATGTGGCTTAAGCACCAAATTTCGTTGCTCGGCTGCAAGCTTAAAATTTAACTTTCTCAGATCATCTTTTGGCTTGAGCTTCAACTTTTGGAGCTCAACACCAATTTTATAATTTACTTCATTTTACCTTCAAAATAGCACAAAATGTATTAAATTCTATTTTTTCTATTTTCTCATCATCTCATTCTGTAATTATTAAAATTAGAGCAATTCTAATGATTTTTACATTGATTTAGTTCAAGATAAGTGTCTAAATGATATGTAATTTAACTAATAATTGACACTTATCACATGTCCCAACTTTAAGTCTTTGCTTGTCAAGCAAAGCTTGAAACAGTTCGACAGAATGGATTCAAAAAGATTTGATAATGGTTGGTTTAGAAATTTATAGTTCACACTTCATCGGAAAGATAGGAGAAATGCAATCAAGTACTTGAATTGGAACCAATGAAATCAGTTTGACACAAATGCAATTCAGTTTTTAAAGCTAAAAATCAAACAATGGTTCTCTCAAATGATTTTCTATTTAAGTGCAGAATTGCATCCTCCCAAGTGGTCAAAGTGTTTGTTCTCTTAGCATCCTCTGCAATTGTCCACTTGGCTTTGTATTTTCATGCATTAATAAAAGAAACATGTCTTTTACTTGAATATTCCAATGACATGTTTGTTGAGTTTTGTAGACGCTGGTAGCTCTGATACATACATCTGGCGGTTGTATGTGGTCTGTTATTTATAGTGTTTTTTGAACGGATCATGGACACTTTGAATGACTTGCATGTTTTTGAATTCCAGATTCTTGAACAATAACAATTGTATGCTCGATTTTCCAAATGCTCATTTTTAGTGCAGGAGATTGAACATTTAGGACATATTCTACTATAAAGGCCTGGCTTCAGCAAACAAATGTGAAAGAATTAGATGGAGTTCTGGAGTTAAGTGGATATTATTGACGATTTAGATTTATAAAAGCATACGACAAGCTAGAAGCACATCTAGTAATAAAGTCCCACATTAGTCAAGACTGTGACAATCAGATGGAAATCTTAATATAAATGTTCCACGCTTACAATGTTAAAATTATACCTTTCTCGGCCTTTTGGCTAAGATCAAGTGTAGTATCTGTTCTTATCAGTTTAATATCTGATATGTGGACCATTGGTTCACACGATATTAAATTTATTTTTTAAGGGAGAGGGCCACCTGCAGTGGCTTGCTACTGCGGCTCTTAGGCATCACCTTTGTTTTGCACTACTGCAAAGGTTAGGTGCATCCCTCCTATTTAGTTCAGTTTTTTATATATTTGATCATATATGACTATGTGGCTATATGATTGCTGAGTATTGTGATGTGTCTTTTCATTTTAAGTCCTTATGTGTTCTCATTCTAAAAGCATAGCAAGGAGATACCTATTCCTTATGTGGCTATATATATATATATTTAATGTACTCTTTTATGATGAAATTGGAATCTCAAAACTCTGCTACTACTTTCCATTTGTATATGTTTACACAGAATGTTTGTTTATGCCATAGAGACTTATGTCAAGCAAAACTGTCTGATACAGCTAGTCCAATAGACTCATTTTGCTGTGTTAGCTTCAACAAAAGAATACAAACATCTAAGGACTATAAAGTATAAGATCCATTCTCTTTTTTCTAGATTAATTCAATTATTCTCTGTTTCATCCATAAAGATAGCACAAGCTCTCCCAACAACATTCACAATTTGGGTGCAGTTGCGTTTTTGTTTCCAACTTCTCATGAAAAAGTGATTGTTTTTAAAGGAAGGCAATAGAGTGAGATTGAAACAAGGAGTTTGGAGAACCAAAAAAGAAAGAGGCAACACTCACAAAAAGAAAACAGTACAAAGAGAGAACTTAGAGAAATAAGTAAATGTCTTAAATTTGTCATGATTTTCATTGTCGTTTCCCAAATATGAAGTATAAGCATTCATTGGATTGTGGTCCGTTCAGTTGTCTTTTGTTTTCTTCTTCTGTCCTTCCCTTGCATGAAGTGTGTCATGGTCGTGTGTTCATGTTTTCATGCGTGAATAAAAGGCACGTGTCTTCTACTTGTATATTCCAATGATGTGCTTGTAGAGTTTTGCAGACATTGTATGTGGTGAGTCTGTTATTTATAGTGCAGCCTTTTATACTTCATAATATTCTTTTAGCTTTTTCAAAAAGCAAAAATTGACAACTCGATCATGTTTTAGATTGAACTAGATGCCTAAACAGCACATTATATATTTATAATGCCATATCTAATCTATATTCCTATTGATAATATGAATATACTAATAATAAACTGGTTTTTTCACGCATCATGACATTTTGAATGGCTTGTCATGCTTTTTGGCATGACAAATGGTTTCAAAGCTTAATGAATGATATTTTTAAAGATATGTTGAGGAAATTTGTTCTCAATTTTTTCAATGACATCTTAATTTATAGTTCATTATAGAATGAGCATATACATGGTTTAGAAGTGGTTCTCCATATTCTTGAACAATAGCAATTGTGTCCTCGATTTCCAATATCCTCATTTTTCCTGCATGAAATCGAGTATTTAGGACATATTCTGTCGGGTCTAGGTGTTGCTATGGATACTTTAAAACTGAAAGCTATAAAGGACTGGCTTCAGCAAACAAATTTGAAACAATAAGAAGTTATAGAAATCTGAATATAAATGTTCTAACACTTACCGTTAGGAATTCAAGTGAGTCTAAGTCCCACATTAATTAGAAATGAGAAAGTAGAGTATTATATAAAGATAGAAACCCATAAACACATCATTTTAAGGTTTTAGGTTAAGAGTGATGTCAATACGTTATATAATTGATATTACTTTTCATGATATTTGTGCTTATGGCTTAGTTTAATATATTATGATTTAGTCACATGCACCGGTCAAGTGAAATAAAATTGTCTAACAAACTTGTTCAACATGCTCTTTTTGTCAGATTAAATTGGATATATATTTCTATCAGTTGTTGAATAGACTAAACTTTAAAATTTTCTGACTTTGGTATCTCTAGTATTTAGTTTGGCTTACAAACTTTATTAGCTTTTGTTTTAGAATATTTATGAACTTCGGTGTTGAGAGGGACAACTGTGCAGTGCTTTGCTACTGTGACTCTCAAGTATTATCTTTGCTTTCCGTTGCACCAAGGACCTGGTTCATCCCACCTAGATCAGTTCATTTTTTTATGATGCATTCCCACCTACAGTAGTTCAATTTTTTTTATGATGTTAGGTTTTATTTCTACATTCTTATTCTAATATGGTCAAATTTTGGTCAGAACTAACTCGACCGAATATAACCAAATTTTGGCGAGAACTAACTTGACCGAATATGGCCAAATTTGGGTCAGGACTTACTTTGCCAAATTTCAATCGCGGTCGAGTCAAGCGAATACAGTCAAATTTTGTTTAAGATCGACTCGGCCAAATTTTGATAGGGTGACTCGACTGAATTCGACTCAATTTCGATTAGGACCAACTTAACTGAATATTACCAAATTTCGGTTGCGACCAGCTCGGTGGAAACGGACAAATTTCGTCCAGAGTACTTCAATTACAATCGTACAAGTGATAATGTGTCCTTTTTATAGAGGTTGTTGTGTTTGCCCTACTCATGGTGATGGGCATAAGGTTTATGGGTAACACTCTATTGCAACTAATGTCTCCATCTAGAAATTCACGGAGGTTCTTGTTGAACTCAATCAGGAGCGACAATAGGGTAGTACCGTGAAAAATACAAAGTCAAAAGTTTAGGTTTTTATTCCAATCAGAAGTTAGGAGCTCTACACCGGAGACAAGTATAGAAATTGAATAATCTAATGTTTCAAGCCAAAAAATCCAAGTGCCTTATTCTTGGGTGGGTCTTTCTAATTATAAATAAATTGGTTACAAATCATTTATCTTCTAAATAAAAAGATTATATTTCAGTTACAATACAAAGATAATAACAATATATAAACTTCTTTATCTTTTACTAAAATATCTCCTATACTATAAGATTGGTTAATTAAATTAAAACTGGTTATATACTGGTTATATACTGAGCCTATAAACTTTAGAGCTAGTATGTCGATTTTAAGCCATGTGATAATTTGTTGTAAGTATTGAAATGGATAGTTTAGCTAAGAAGGAAGGTTTGAATTGACCTTTTAAGATTTTGTTTACCTTTTAGAAACTTAAAACCTCTTTTTTTTTTAATCAAAAGGACCCTGAAATCATAATACAAGTATTGCAGAACTGTACATTTTTAATCAATTAAAACAAAAAATAGTTGATTGATTTTTTCATGTAATGTAATTTCAACAGATTAAAATACAGAAACAGTCATGTGAAATACTGAGAATTCTGCATAATTACGAATTTAAAGATGAACTCAAAACCAGTGTTCTAATCATATCAAGATTGATTTCAATCAACACAATTAATACAGAAACAAACCCAAATAATGTCAGATCACTCAAGAACCATTAAAAGACTATTAAACCCCAAATTCTTGAAACTTTATGTTAAGGACCAAGGATAGAAAACAAGAAACAAGCATAAGTACACAAATGTTTATATTGGTTCACTCAAAACTAAGCTACATCTAATTTATCAAGACAACATGAGCCTAATAATGTACTATATCAAAAGTTTTACAAAATCTCTCAAAGATAATACTTTTGAATAAAGCAAAAAATCAAGATTCTTGAATCCCACAAGAATTTTATCCCTAACATTGTAAAATTCCCACTTACAAACTTGGAATCACACCAAGAACAACGCAAAAGAACAAAAACAACCAAACCTGATGAAAGCTCTCCCTAGCCAACCAAACATGTGTTCTTCTAGCTTCAACCAAACAAAACTTTGCTCCAAGACCAACAAAGATCTTCAAATACCAGCTACAAATTGTGTAATCCAAAGAGTGAGAGAGTTTTCCAAATTTATATCACTGTTTTCGCGCTCACAAATCTCAAATGTTACTCATCTCTCTGAAAAATCAGCTTATATAGCTTGGTCATAAATGAATTCAACATGTAGATTTGTCCGTACAATTTGTTGATTTCACTTGACTTAAGTGAAATAAGTAGATTGAATAATAATTCAACTCTTTGAATACATTCATACCAAAACTATATGTAACAAGCCTTTTAACCTATTTTTTAACATATTGAAAAGGACACACCCAAGACAAAATGATGTTTAACCTATGTCATATGGTCTATGAATACAATACAAAATATAAGTTCCATGATCTTTAAAATGGGCCTTATAATATAACTCTTTATCGTTTACTAAAATATCTCCTATCATATAAGATCGATTAATTAAATTAAAACTAGTTATATACCGGGCCGATAAACTTTAGATAGGTGTTTGGCATCCCATCCATCTGAGTATCAGGTCGCACCCTGACAACGGGACGATACAACTTCATTCATCCGATTAAAGGTGTTAGCGCGCGAGGCCAAAAAGAAACGTAAATGAAGAAAGGAGAAGACGTTGAAGCAACTAGAAGAAATTAAGAAGCAATTAGAAGAAACGGTGAAGGAACGCGACGTGCTGGGATTAGAGATTGGGAATTTGAGCCACATGGTCATTGAGAAGATCTCGGCAAAGGTGACCAACTTCGCCCACAATGCAATGTCGCTTCCACAGTCACAAAAGTACACTAGCGTGGCAACGGTGGCATACAACATCATCAAGCGCGTGAACAAGATTGTGGAGGAGCTTTTCAAAAAAACGAGGAGGCTGTTAAGGCTAGGAACGAGGCCAATGAGCAAATGGAGTAGAAGAATTAAGAGATTGCCATTTGGATGAATAACAGACAAATTTTGGACGAATGAACTATGAACTTTAGATAAACTATATATGAATGATAAACAAACTTTGAACGTACAAAAAACAAAATTTGAATGAACGACGGAAGTTTAAATGAATGATGGACAAGCTTTAGACAAATGACAGACGAACTTCAATCGAATGATGGACAGACTTGAGATGAATAACGGACGAATGAACTACCAACTTTAGGTAAATGAACATTAAATGAATTTCAAACGAATAATGAATTCACACTTCAATTTCCAACATGAATGAACTTAAGATGAACAAGGGATGAATTTTAGGTGAATGCCACAAGCTTAAGATGAACTTCAAAATAGTGGATGAATGATGGACAAACTTTGAACTTTAGAACCAACAATGGACCAACTTTAGAAGAATGACTAATGAACTTTAGAACAAACAATGGACAAACTTTGGCAGAACGAAAGACAAACTACAAATGAAAACGTCGGTAAAACGAAAGACAAACTACGAAGAAATAATGGACAAACTTCGATCAAACGATGGACAAACTTCAGATGAACAACAGACAAACTTCTTATGCTTATCCATGATGGCGGCACACGTATAGTGTGTACGTAAATAATTTGGATGATATAAGTTTATGGAAGAGGAAACTGTATGATCATGTTTACGATTTTCTTTTTCTGTAATTCGGTGTGCTAGCTACAAAACATTACCCACCGTTACCAATAGTTATTGCACGTAACCTGAATGAAATGAATTTGTGTCCTCACCATTAACGCTGTCACATCCCAATGTCTTGCAGTAAACTGCGAAAGATATCTGTTAAAAGAGCATAGGTAAGCTGAACATCTCATAACATCAGTTATAAATTGTGTATTACATTAATTTGACATGTTAATGTGGTCTGGAAACAATTAGAATTAACGAGTCAAAACAATTGAATATCAAAATCACTTTACACTATACACCACTTGATTGTGCAGGGCAGATCTATTAGAAAATCATCTGGTATTTGGCACCTTACAGATCATCCTCATCCGTTAGTAATGTAAATGAAAACGGAAAGAACTTGTAGCCATCTCCCTCGTAAAACTTGTTCTGGAACTCTACCCAGTGAAGTCTCAAAGCATGCAAGAAAGCACTTAGAGTTTCCATTAACAGTAACACACCAACAGTTGCAAAGATAAAAACAAAAATGCCAACAACGAGAATAACAGTGTTATTGTACCTGCATTTGTCACGGAAACATTCAGGGTTAATGCATCAAATAACCAACCTTCTTAATGGCTCGCCACTTTCCAAAGCACAACTAAAGAACTTACCCCCAGGCCAAAAGCAGAACTCTGTCGTAGAAAACACTGGACAGCTCCGAATGAGCTAAGCTGAACAAAACAAGAAACCAAAGAAAGAATTATAATCAAAGAATGTGATTTATTTAAAGTAGAACGGTTTACAACAAAGGGTTGAGGTAAAAGTATCTTAAATGTTGAGGAACATCAAATATGTACTAAATGCTTCTGATTAATTAAACCGTCGAAGTGTTTACTTTTCCCACAAATAGCTTCGTTTAGAAACAATTGAAGCATTGTCGAATACTACATATAGACATTTCCAAATGAGTATTCGAACTTTAGTTCACCATTTTATAATAAACAAATCTGATGTGAATGTGACTTGGTCAGATCTCTTTTGTTAGATACAAGTTCATCTAATGGAAATGATATTGCCATTTATTATATTTCAAATATATTAAATATTTTCGTATCTAATAAAACTTTTTCCATTTTTACAGGACACTAGTTACTATTGAAATAAAATGGTACGAAAATCTTGTAGAACACAAGTAGCTGCAACTCATGCGTGGATGATAATAAAACCGTATCAGTTTTTTTTTTCTTTTTTCATTTAACAACCCTGACTAGAATTGCTAAGCAACCAACCCTCGAAATTACATAAAACGGATTGGATCCTGAAACTTGCTGGTGCAGTACAAAGGACAAGAAATTAATATCGACGTTTCTTTATCAAAGTATTGATAATATTTTTTATCAAATCAATAGCACATATATATGAACCAAACCATGAAAATGTGGGTTTACTGACTAGGGAGTTAATAGATATAAGGTTTTACTGTTTTTCATGGTTTTACTAGATATAGGTTCATTTCCAGAAACTGGTCAACCACAAATGGTTCGATCCAATCTAACCTTAGGGCAATGCATTCAATTCACGAGGGCACTGATCTGTATAATCATGAGAGGATGGTTTCCTATATACTTGTTTGAATACAAAGTCATTTCAAAGTTTTTTGCATTAGCCAGGAAATTTCTTCCTGCACTCCCATGTTTTCTTCGTGTAAATTTACAGACAATTTAGTATTTAAAATACATTTCAGATTATAAATTCCAAATTGTACAATCCTTATACAAATTTGGAAGACAACTTGTTGCGCAAATTTTTTTAATAAAGGGTAACTAAGTTATTTCACTAAGATTATGGGGCTGCAAGAAGAAATCCCATTCACGAGTTGGAAGTTCATCAAAAAGCCCAAATTGCATGTCCAAGTTTAATTTTGATTCACCGGAAGAAAATTTCACACACTAGAATCATAGGGTTTTACCTCCACCCCATCATTACTAAATCCATCCTAGTAAATATTAAAAGACTAAAATACCCCCCTCACTGTATCACATCATTGCCGCCACCGTCGTTGCACATTTGCTGCCATCACCTCTGTAGAGGAAGAAAAAGAGAGGGAGAACATTCGAGAGGAAGAAGAAAGAAAAAAACACATTGCAGAGAAAAAGCCCGTTATGGAAAGCTATTTTCGAAGCCCATGTCTTTAAGTTTATTCAAGAAAACTCATTCCACAAAATATCATATCTGAAAAGCTTATTCTTTGTTTAAGAATGTATTCCGAAAATTCTATTCCGAAAGTCCCTGTTCTGAAAAAATTTCGCATGTAATTGGGAAGTCACTTCTACAGAGGGTGAAATGCTCATTTGAAAAAAAAAAGGGGGTGCAAGAAGAAAAAGCCGAGTCACATGCTTTCAGCTACATACCTGAGGGCCCACAAACGTAGATACGAAGCTGTATTAGACACAGCTCCAAGCACAAATTCGATTGTATGTATAAGTTGGTGCACAAAAACCTCGCTGAAATCAAACTCATCGTCAGTGTCACAGGGAACACTTTGTGACTCTGATTCGTCAGGATCATCCTTGTTGAACAACAAAGAGTAAGATTGACCTTGATGCCTCTGAGGAAGCATGGTAATGGAAATTAGAATGTGATTTACTAAAAATGATAAAGAAAGAAACAAAATAGTGGTTGAGTGTACTTCTCTATGTTGCTTCTGCAGGAGAAAGGGCTTTGGTACTAGCATCCATGGTACGGCAACAAGTGCCAACAGTAGTAACACAAGCTAACATCAATGAAGCAGTAGGAAGTTCAGACGAGGTATCTGGCTAAAACAAATTTATCCAAACTGAAATTGCTTACTTGAAGGAGCTGTTGACCAAAAAAAAGCTGGTTTTCACCTAAATCATCAGTTGGGCTAAGGAACATATATATAAGTATATGATACAGGTCGGCCTGTGATCCAGTGCTCCATTTTACAATTATGAGGAGTGAAAGGTAGCCAAACATGCTATTTAAGAATATCATCTGGGGAACGAACTGGTACCTGAGTCATTATCAGAAAATCAAACAATGAACACCATACACTACAGACTAAAAAAAAACTAAAATTGTCTTTTGCTGTTACCAGATATTTATATCGTTTTCGAAGTATTTTGCATTATAGTAACTCATTATGATTCCAAGATTCATCTGGGATACCCCCAGCAGAATTGACATCTTCATCTTCAAAGAATTAAGAAATGGGAGTTCACTCCGAGTACCGTGCCATTTGGGATCCACACCAAACGGATATGTGTCACGCACTTTTATTAAACCTATGGTAGAAGCATCCCTAAAAATGGAGTAATAAATATTGCACACACAAATAATGTAACCAATTAGTAATAACATAAGAGAAAAGTAAAATCTAATAATATTAAATAAACTGTACTGATAACCACCCGCATGAAGAATCACGACATCCATAGGCAGATGGAGCAAATAATTCAAATGGAACGGAGAAGAACTCATTATATATCAACCCGGTATAGATTGAAAAGAGTGCCATCATCATAATAATATAGCGTCCACCGAAAGCCATTTCCATTATGTCTCCAAGTTTCTGCCGTTATTAACAACATTGAACAAAACTAATACTGGCATAAAATATAATAGGAGGAAACATTCAGATTGAATACAAAAAATCCACGACCATTAGTAAAGTACCTGACTTGAAAATTTTTTCTCTCTGATTACGAGATACAAAGCCGCCAGTAATAGGCATATGCCATGCCCCCAGTCACCAAACATTACAGCAAAAAGGAATGGAAAAGTGATAATTGTGTACACACCGGGATTCGCTTCCCGGTACTTGGCGATTCTGTCAAGTAATAACGATTATTATAGTTGCAGGTCGATTATCAATAAAGCTAGAAGCAACTAAGAATCGGTTATTGAACTTTGATAACGTGATAACTGAGGTAAAAAAACTTCAGCAATATTAGATATTACTAGAACGGCTAACCAAACACACTCTAAAAGAAAACATAAATCCTAATTTAATCATATCAAATCCATTTGTCACCACTCTCATCAGGTCTGTAAAAATTGTGTTGGCTACAAGAGTTGATAAACTTACACCAGTCCCCAGATTTTCTGAAAGTATGTTCTACTATAAATTTAACTTCAACTTCGGGTGGCAGCGTATTTTTGTGTTGGCTACAAGAGTTGATAAACTTACACAAGTCCCCAGACTCATAATGCAGTTCCAATGTCTTGAAAAGTTACAAAAATTATTATGTATAAAATAAACTATATATAATAATTAGATGAAATACAAGTTTGTGGAGGCTTAAGTTGTGATATGTGATATATATATTGGAGAGGTCCATTTTTAATTGAAAAAAATTATTTTTAAGAATCATTGATAGATTAAACTTTCTGTTTGTAGAATATGTCTGAAAAATTCAAATGAATACCCAGTTATTTTATGCATCTGTACCGGTCACATTTAAAGAATAAATAGTGACAAAATGTTGCTGTCAGCAAGCTACCAAGTATGACACAAGTTAATTTTGTAGTGATTTCACTTTCCACATATTTTCTCAGCTTTAATAAACAAATAAACAGATGAGTAGAAGTTGTACCGACCCAGAGGATAAAAGTGCAAATCAGATCATCATTACCTGCTAGGGATTATTTTTAATAAGAGGGGAAATGAAATTTGAAATGCTCATGCTCAGGGCCACATAACTTACCCATAGGCATCTACAATTTCTTGAAAAGCAGAAGTGAATTTGTTTGTGCAGAAGTAGGTAGGCGGTGATTCCTTTGTCTCTAAGACCTGAAATATGGCCTCAACTTGAGAACTGCATTCCACAGTTGCCTGCTGCAATACTTTGTGAATCTGTCAAGTATTGAATCAAATTAGTTAGCTATGCCAACCGGTAAATACGGCATTGCATATATGCTTCTGCACAACGCATCAGAAATTAAATTCATAGTTCAAGGGCAGACCTGGCTTGTCGCAAAAACAGGACACCAACCTTCTGCAAGGAGACATTTCTTTGTCACATTAATGCTAAGCATATTTAGAGTGTGATAAATTGACTTTTCCTTCTTCAACTATCAGTTAAAATTGAAGAAAGGAAAAGTTAGCATTGGAACGAAAATTAATTGCAGAAGCTTAGCAACAAAGCTGGAAAAAAAAAACTTGAATAAAATAGTATATTGGCTATGCTCTGCTCATACAGATACTAGATGTAAAATGAACCAAACCTGAAGGCTCCACTGCTCATAGTGATCTGCAATTGTCTGCAACAGAGTGCTCCGGTGAAGCAATCCTGCATCTATTGTAGTCTTCAATTCTGAAAGTCTTCCTGAAACCTATCAACATAGTACACAGTTATTATTTTCTGCACATTTTGTGTAATCAGTCTATGAAGAGCTGCTACTGTGGATACAGTAGACCAACCACTTGGGCTTGGGGCAGTGGGAAGAAGCTCGCATCATAAAATCCGAAATCTCTAATATGGTGAATAGTTATACACGAAATAATGTTTTTTCTCACTAATGTTTTTTCTTTGTTTTATTTTCTTTTATGAAACTGATTAATTTACAAAGTAAATGGATGATATTTATGAGAATGCACATTTTTCCCCTAATACTTTGCTAATTATTTCCCTTTTGTTGTTCTCCTTATTTCTCTCAACATTAAAACAATGTTGATCACTTTCAACAATTTTTCTCTCACGCTTATTTTAATTTGTCTTCATACTTTGATCAATAAACGATCATCTTTTGTTCGTTATTCTTGCATACCAACACTTCAGTAGGCCAATAGTTACTATCTTGAATCTTTTCCTATGTTAGCACCTCATTTTTCAGAAAATATTTGATGAAGTGATAACAAAAACAAATGTACTTTGTTATTGAATGAAATGTCGAATTTTTTACACATGTATTACATTTTGACTATCATTGTGCAAGGTATATTTCTTCTGAGTGAATCCTAGTTCTGTTAACAACAATCTTATTTATAAGCAATATTCAAGTAATAATTATAGTATCAATCGTAAAAATTTAACTAGTGGTACTTCTGTGATGATTGACTTCACCTCCAAAGTTTTCATTTGCATAGTCTTGTATTCTTAGTTCTCCTTTACAAAAATAAAAACACTTCTTTAGTGTTTTATGGATATCTCAAAATCCATTTCACTACTTCTCAATGAACTTTATTTGTATTTGACATCAACTTGTTTACAACTCCCATTAGATGGCTAATACTTTTGGTCTTATACAAGCTAGCGCGTACATCAAACCTCCTAAGATGGAAGCATATTGAACCTTAGTCATGAACTCTCTTTTTCTCTCAAGATAACTTATCCTGGAATAGGAAAAAATGACTAGACAAAAATGTGCTAATTAGCTTGATATCTTCCATGTCAAAACTTTGCAAAATACGATTGATGTATCCCGAGATAACTGCAAAACTCATCTTTATTTATCCCTCGTCATTTGCTTTCTAAGAATCTTCTTCACTGTACTTAAGTCCTTCATATCAAATTCTTTTGACAGTTACACTTTCAAGCATTTTAATTTTACATATGTTCAAACTTACCACCAGCATATGATCTATATAAAGTAACAAAAATGATATAACTGAATTTATATATCTTTGAAGAAACAACATTAATCAACATTGCACTTTTGGAATCCTTCCTTCTGCCAGAAGCCATCAAACTTCCTAACTATTTCCTGGTGTTTGATTCAAGTTATACAAACTCTTCTTTGATATACAGAGTATATTCTTCTACCCATTCTCTTAGCAATCTCTAAGTTGGTATATATATATATATATATATATATATATATATATATATATATATATATATATATATATATAAAAATATTTTTAATTTAATTTTTAATATCTAAACATCTCAAAACACAAATTATTGTGTTTATTTTTTTACTT
>Ga0099822_1006697_pt1 | contig 14970 bp, 7 predicted proteins | sample CowpeawhiteBW_FD_76839 | JGI IMG/M metagenome (GOLD analysis project Ga0099822, IMG submission 76839) | Root nodule microbial communities of legume samples collected from California USA - Cow pea white BW | ecosystem: Host-associated > Plants > Roots > Nodule | place: USA: California | collected...
AAAAAAAAAAAAAAAAAAAAAAAAAAAAAAAAAAAAAAAAAAAAAAAAAAAAAAAAAAAAAAAAAAAAAAAAAAACAAGAAGGCAAAAGTTTCAAGAAAAAAATTCCACATAAAAAATACTTGCAACATTTTATTTTATCAACAATAAAAAAAAAATTATATATAATGAAACAAATGTTCCAACCCATCTTGTTATACACATGCTAATCAGAAACCAAAGTACAGAAAAACATATTAAATTTATGTCCACGCGAATTAACTACAAACAATTTCCATTACTGTAACAAACAAAATCTGAAAACAACCGAAGCTTGATCTGAATGATATGGGAAGTTTTCTTGGTGTGTTGTCCTTTGTCTTTCCTCTGCCGCTTGTATGATAAAGACTTTCAAGATTGGAGTTCTTAGAATAATATTGATTAATCTCAATTGGTCATTCAATCATTAAGATTGAATCTGTACTTGCAAACAAAAATCAAATATTCTGACGAGGAGAAAGATGAATAATAAATGGGAGTCCAGATTTTGTATTGAGTTTTTTTTTACCGTCCTTGCCTTGCTGAGCACTAAAATATTAGTTTAAATATTTTTTAATATATTTTAAAAATTTTAAAATTGGTGGTTATCAAACTATTTTGAAAGCAAAATAAAGAAATAATAAACAAAACCAAGCAAGAATCCAAATTCGATAAATGGAACGCAACGTGGATAGAAAAGAGAAAATAACGATGAAGAGATGCGAAATATGATGAAGATCACATGTGGAAGTGGAATATGTTGATGGAACAATGAACTTAAGGGAACTCGAAATCAGCGTTTGATGTTTTCCTCCCACAGTTTCTAAGAAGTAGGTTCAAGGAATCTGGGAGGTTAAGGTTGATGGCAATGACGTTAGGTTTGAGGGCAGTGTAAAGGCATGCAGCAGCTTCAATATCAGCCAGATCCTTGATGAGGGTGCAGCATGGCCAGTTTAACATTGGCCAAGTTCAACACTTTGGCACACACACCCAACTTACCTGCGTCCATAGGACAGGTACCCTTTTTATAGGGCAGTGATGGATCTGGGATTACAGGAATGTAGGTGGAACTCACTATGGTATAGGAAAGCATGTTGAGAAAAAGGAGCAGAGCAGCAACATAAGTGGATGCAACACTGCCCTTCAAAGCCATTCTACACAACCAGGATCTGAAGGATTAGGTTTGGGATGCTAATGAAAGTTATGGAAGCGTAGAGGGCAATTTATAGGTCGTTACTAGTTCTGGTTTTTGGTGTGTTTGTATTAAGTAAGAAAACTTAGGGGTTATAATTGAGATGCTTAACATGCTGGCACCCTGGTTGGGTATCATGAGGGATCTTAGTCAGTGATGTTTATGATAACTGTATAAAAAGAAAGCAAGTAGATGTATGATTGCCATGTTCTTGCTTTCCATGAAATCCAAGACAAACTGATACAATAATTCGTTGAATATGTTATTATAGGCTTCTGGTAGCCTGGATTTTTGTTTGCTACATACTATTATAATTCCATCAAAATTAAGAAATTTTCTAGACCAAATTGAAAAAGACTTAATTTATTTGTTAATTTTCTCTGTGAAATCTAGTTTATGTAAGAGTTACTTAAGATTTTAACATGTTTTGTTAAGCAACCGGAGAAACTTCATGAATGGAATATATCAATTGATTCACTGATAATAGTTTGAATTTTCAATCACTACACCTTTGATGGTTTCATGTACCGATGAGTAAACACATGATGATTCTTAATATTGGTATGGTTTTGGTTCAAATTTTAGAGTATATATATACTTTTAGTTGTATCTATGTGATGTACTTTTACTTTTTTACTTAGAGTATTTTTACTTAATGTTTAAACTAAAAAAAATGGTGTAATACACAAACTTCAACACATTAGCATGCACTCAACTTAAGTGCATCTATAGGACATGTACCCCTTAAGAAGGGTAATTGAGCTATATAAAAATGTTTTTTTGAAAATAATTAATTCTTACTGTGAAGAATATGATTTTGAAAATAGATAGAGATATCTCAAATTTATTCAACTAATATATCATCAAAGAAGGGTCCCGTTAACCCAATCAAAGAGTCAAATTTAATAAAGCATATGAATAGTAGGATAAAAAACAATGCACCTAACTTATACTTTTTCAACTACTCACTACAACTTTCTCTGGTTTTCTCCCTGCATCTTTGATTTTATTTCACCATTTTGATTAAAAGTTACAGGGAACATATTTACATCATCAGTACTATTATAGTGTGATAATCCTCTTGGATTACATATATTCAATTTTATCCTAAAAATTGATACTTTGATGAACATCTCTAAATATTCAATTTTGTCCGATTTAATAATTTTTTTTAAAATATATATATAATATAAAATATAAAAAAAAATTGTGATTAAGTCCAATTCTTGTTTAACAATCCCAATTTTTCATTTGTATTTTCTTTATACACATTAACCATCTTGACTCTGATATCACTTGTTAGGTTTATAGAGGGGGTTTCAATAGGGAGAACAAACACTAATGAGACCTGAACCCAACCATATAAGATATTAACATCACTCTCAACCCAAAACCTTAATACAATGGGTTTATGGGTGTTTATCCTTATATAGTACTTCATTTTCTCCTCACACTTGAATTCCTAAGTGTATATAAATACACGATCTGTCATAGAAAAAAGAGATGGGAAAAAAAAATATTTTCTACACTTCGTCTATTCTTTCTTATCACCACTCTCACAAACACACATATTTTCAAGTGTTAGTTTTTTTTTTTCTATTGATCTATTTTTTTTCAATTTTCATTATATTTTGATCTAATCATAAAATATTTTTTTTCCATTTTTTTATTGTATGTCTAGCCGCTCGCGCTAATATATATATATATATATATATATATATATATATATATATATATATTTTGATATATATATTTTTTTTTTTTTTTTTTTTTTTATATCTATACTCTCTCAATAATATATATATATATATATATATATATATATATATATATATATTTTGGGGCATATATATTTATTTTCTTAAGTTGAGATAAGCTATAACGACGGTTGTTTCTATCAGACTTTTAATCACTCTCGTTTCAACAACTGTTCGTTTCAGAACAAAGTTTATATGTTCTTGGTGTGTTATCCTTTGTCTTTCCTCTGCCGCTTATATGATAAAGACTTTCAAGATTGGAGTTCTTATAATAATATTGATCATTCAATCGTTAAGATTGAATTTTGCAAACAACAATCAAAGATTCTGACGAGGAGAAGGATGGATGATAAATGGGACACAACATGGATTGAAAAGAGAAAATTACGATGAAGAGATGCGAAATATGATGAAAATCACATGTGGAATATGTTGAAGGACAATGAATTTAAGGGAACTGGATATCATTGTTTCAATCACTATAGATGCATGAAATGCAGCCCCAAACAACTGTGAAAGGTAAAAGTATACAATCCACATATTTGGATACCTTTCTAAGTTGAATTACATACACCAGTGCCTCGATGATTAGAAAAGGCATAATGATTCTTAATAGTGGTATGGTTTTGGTTCAAATTTTAGCCAATTTATAGTGACGAAAATCATGAATATATACTGAGAGTAATCCTTTAGTTGTATTACGGATAATGTGTTCGGATGCTTTGAAGTTATGGGATCATTGTATTATAAAGGAGAGGGTATCACTGGGGAGATACAACACCAATGAGACCTGAGCCTAACCACATAAGATACTGACACCACTTTCAATCCAAAACCTTAAAGCAATGGGTTTATGGGCCTTGATCCTTATATGGTGCTCTACTTTCTCACTTCTGGTCAATGTGGAACTTAGACTCACACTTGGATTCCTAACTGTGTGAATATGAGAAAATGTCGATGTTGTTAGCGTAAGTTAACATATGATAAAATCGAATAAAGGCAGACTTTATTTTTTTGTCATCAATCATTCTCTATCTCCAGTTTCCTAATTTCCTAAAAACGTCGCAACTCTCCTTTCTTGAGTTAAAATTAATAGAAGTAAAATGCAATTTTGCTCTCGCATAAAACAACAGTTGTCAACCTTTTCAATCAAATAATTTTCTATATAGCAAATTTAACCTGTTATACAACTAACCCTTAAACAAATTTTAGGTTACTGTTCAAAACAAGCTTCACGCCAAATGACACAAATTTCTCCTACAATAAAGTCCCATAACATTATTGGTAGCACAGCTTCTACACATGCAATCAAAGATGGTGACGAGGAGGATGATGAAAGAGTGAGAATTTAGGAGGCATGGGAAGCACCAAAAAAATAGTACAAGGAGCACAACATGAATTGAAAAGAGAAAACAACATAAAGAGAGACGAAATACGAGGAAGACAACATGTGGAATATGTTGAAGGAGAGATGAATATTTAAGGGCACTGGAAACCAATGTCGGAGCTTTTCCTTCCACAGTTGTTGAGAAGTAGACTCAAGGAAAGTGGTAGGTTAAGGTTGATGCCAAGGACGTTAGCTTTGATGGCAGTGCAGAGGCATGCAGCAACTTCAAGATCAACCAGACCCTTAATCAGGGTGCAGCATGGAAGGGTTGGTGGTGACCCCAATTTAACATTCACCAAGTTCAACACGTTGGCACACACACCCAACTTAACTGCATCTATAGGACATGTACCCTTTTGGTAGGGCAGTGATGGGTCTGGGTCTGGGATTACAGGGATGTTGTATGTTGAGCTCACCATGGTGTAGGAAAGCATGTTGAGACAAAGGAGTAGAGCAACAACATAAGTTGATGCAACAGTGCCCTTGGAACCCATTTCACTAAACTAAGGAAAACAAAAAGTAAGAAAAGTAATCAATTTGGTGAAAGTTAGAGAAGTGTGAGGGGGATTTTATAGGTAACTAATTTAGTGGTTTCTTTTTTTTGTGTGTATAAATTAGTAGTTAGGAGAACCCGTGAACCTTTGATTATAATTGAGATGCTTCACTAGCTGGCACCCTGGGTGGGCAACACGAGGGATCATATGGGATCATATGTAGCAACAAAAGTGAACAGTTACTCATTTTGTTTTTCTTTTCATAAGACAAAATTGACGTAAAGGATTGAATCTTATTATAACTTCGTCAAGTTAATGACAACCAAGTATGCATGATTCGCTCGTTTTTGTTTTCCTTTGACATTTTACACATAGTGAATCTTATTAATTTATAATCTTTTTCGATAAATGTTAACCGTTAGTTTTCTTTCGGTGAAATAGTTGATTTCACAACTTTTATTACCTTTTTTTCAAACCTTTTAAATTATCTTTCTAAATATTAGTAGAGGAAGTTAAACTCACGATCTCTCGTATCCTCTCTTTTAACTTTTGAAATTGTTGAATATTACAAAAGAAAGGGAAAACGTGAAGGTATGATATTATCAATTTGTTTGCAGTTTGATTGCAGGTTATGTATATGTATGATACTGCAACATGACTTTTAGGTAACAAATCCAAGAAATAAGTATGAATGAAGTATCTATTAGTTGATACATGAAAGAAATTACTATCAATATTGAATTAAAAGTGACTTGAGATTTTTTATGTTTAATCCATTTTTTCATTTATTTTTGTTAGTAGGGTTTGGAATTGTTTTATATGTACGAACACCTAAGATTTTTAACTTTTGTGTTATATGAGAATGTAAGGTTTATGCGCACTAGACTTCATATGGAAGAAGAGACCATAAATACTAATTTTTTTGTTTTTTTTTATTTATGTTGTATATATGGATTGAGGTAACTTAATTATCTGACTAATTTAATTTGTTTTTGTCAATAAAAAAACACAAGAAAAAATGATTAAAATAAAAGAAATAGCTATTTTAAAAGATTATATTTAATAAAATCTAAAATCAATTATAAAAGAAATTGTTTTGTATTGAGAGCGTATAAAATCAAACTCTTTATATATGATATGTAACTGAAATAACTAATGTTTATAAAACAGACAAATTATATACGTCATGTAGATAACCTTTCACACGTAACTGACTGCTTAATCTTTACTTTCCCACCAAACACTCTAAGAATATGTTCACTGTTTTTTTTCTCATAAAGAGGTTCCAATGAGTGTCACTATATAATTAAGAAATGAAGTATTATGTCACATATATTTGTCGTATCATAACACGTGAACATTAGTTTACATATTTCAGCAATGAAGTTTCTTTTCATTTCTAACTGGTTCTATATTGGTCTTCTTGTACATGATTTTATTGGTTAAAAATAGCATCACAAAACATACCTTTCCAATCTACCCATTATAATGTTTTAAATAATTCAACTATCACTGAATGATACATAATTTTGATAATTTCATTTTATTATTCTTCACATATCTAATAAAAAGTTAACTATATTACCGAATAATTTAACCTAATTTCACCCTTATCTAAAAATTTTAAGGTTTAAAACCGGAGCTTTCAGGAGAATTTAGGCATTTTTATTCCAAACGCACTAATGACACTTATATTTGGAATTATCTCTTGCCCCTCATCCCTGATATATTATTGTAAGTAGTTTTTTTCTTTGCCATTTATTCGATAAAACACATGAATTGAATTAATTCTTCTAAAACTAAATTAAATTTTAAAAGTGATATTGAGTAAATTAAATTAAACAACTCTAAATCATTTGAACTATATGAACTAATTTTATTTTAAAATATGTTTTCAATATTATAAGTTATAATTTAATTTAATTCAAATGGTTTTGTATTCACAAGAAATTTAATTTTTAAGAACCAATTTAATAAAAGAGTTCAGGGTAATTTTTATTTAAAATAATTCATTTTTTTATACAACTCAATTTACCATAAATTTATTTCAGTTGAAAACATTTCTTTACGATCCTATCCTAGTAATATTTTTACATAAGAGGAAAGTTATGCTCTCTAGCTTATGCGAAGTTTAATCTCATCTTTTGGACAAATATGTTAAATCCATTCATATTATTAAATCAATTAATAATATAAGAGTCATTGTAATTTTGTCCACTCTAAACTAAATAATTTTTTTCCCACGATAAGGGTGCATGTCATAAATTTACATTAGGTAACAAACTTGTCCACATAATTCACATTAAAAATGAACTTTAATTCTTGCAAATCACAGTAGTTCTGCAAAGTCCATGGGTTAAATTGGTCAGTTTCGATGTGCAAAAAAAACATTTCAGCATTTATTTTACATAGTAATATCCTACTAAGTCCATAAACAATATACAACCACTAGAAGTAAGGAAAAATAAATTTTTATATTGATTATAAAAATCAATATATAATTTTAAATTTTAGTCCATTGTGGCCTCCTCGTGTTAAATCTGGTAAAATGTTGCCTTTAGAACGTAATTTGACACATTGAAAAACAGAAAAAATAAACTATCAACAAGAGTTTATCCCGTGAAAACTTATTGATAAACTCCACCTTATAGTTTATACACCTTTATACTGAAGGACAAATCATATTACAGTACTTTATCAATTTTTTCTACTGTTTTGAGATCAAGATTAACAACTTGCAGCTATTAAAAAGTATGCGAAAAACCAACTTTGCTGATATTAAAAAGTATATCTGTGGAGTACTGTTTTGAAACTCCAATTTCAACGCAACTCCATCACCAAAAAGATGCAAAAACACCTTTGTCCATTGCCATAAACCAACGAGTTAAAGATATCAACCCAATGAGCTTCATATTTAAAACTTTAAAAGCAGAGTTAAAGGATTGTATATTGTCACTAAAAAGAAGAATGGGTAAATAAACACTGAAGTGAAAGAAGTTATACATAAGGCGTATCTATGACTATGAAGTAGTATTGAAGTTTGAGTCTACTCCTTTTCTTCATTCTGGGGAGCATCAGTGGTATTGCTCAAGGCATTTCCAACACTTAAGAGGCCATTTCTATACAGAATGTCCAACTCATCAAAATAAGGGCAACTTTTACTATTTTGACGCCTCTTCTTGCCACTCCCTATTGTCCTTTTATAGTATTTGTTGATGTTTTCCCACTTCTCCTTACACTTCTTGGCAGAGCGATTATAGCCCAACCCATACATTGCTTCAGATATCTCCTCCCATATTGACCCTTTTGATCCCATGAAACGGAACTTGTGCTCCAATGAAGTTCTCACTGTGATAAGTGATTGCACTTCAACATCAGGCCATCTACTCTTACTAGGATCACTATTCAATTCTTTATGACCATTCACTTCAACTTCTCCCTCTTCTCTTTTGCTGCATGCTTCTACTGCTTGGGGGATTTCAATCTCCTGGCCCAACAGATTCTGAATGAAGGATATCAGGGCCAAATTCCGAGACTTTTCTTCGGCCCTAGCCTCTTCCTCTTTTCTAATTCTCTCCATCTCCTCATTCTTCCAAGCTTCTTCTCTCTTTATCCTTTCCCTTTCCTTCTTTTCTATCATTTCCACCAACTGTTTGTGCATCTGTTCCTGCTTCTCCATCACCTTTGTCACCAAATTCTTCACAAAAACTTCAAGCTTTCTCACCGTCTTTCTCCTCCTCTTTCTAGGGCCATTTCCTTCAGTGCTTGTTGATGAATTCTCATCATTCTCCTCTTCATCCTCCGCATCCAAAGCCGAGCTGAAACAAGGAAGAACAAATCAGAAAAACAGTCCAAACCAATCTTAAAACTGTCAAGAAAGACTGTTTTGATTTCCCACATGCATCAGAGTGAATCTTGATCGAAACACTCTCACGCAATAAATGAAACACACACACCTCTTTCGGTAAAATTCTGAACCTTGATTTTTCATGTCACAAGAGATTAACCCTTTCACCAGACTCACCTCCCGTTAGTAAATCACAGAACATTCTATTACACTACAGGACCTTGCCCACAAGGCTTGTTTTTCAATTACCACACAGAACATTCTATATACTACAAATACTTGTGTGCAAATAAAACATAACTCGTGACCCAACTACAAAAACAATAACACACCGTACATTTTTTTTATCCACCAAAAAGCACACTGCTACAAAGCAAAGCATTCTCGAATCAGAAACGAATGATGTATAGTAGTACCAAGTTGTGGGCTCAGTCTCTGTCTCTCTCATAAAGACGCAACACAGAGTTTATAGCATCAAATGGACAACACTGCAATGCAACATATTCTAAGAACAAGTTCCTGCCTAACACCTAATCGCAAACACCCATCAAAAAAACAACACACTCTGCAACCACGGCCAATCACAATCCTTTTCCAAACAACTAAAATAATAAAAAAGGAAATCACTTTATTGTTTGTTCGTTCCGCCCCCATTCCGCAAAGACAGGGTATAATATAAGCATAAAAATAAAAGATAAAGGCACACAAATTCAAATCGAATTAATAATTAAAAATAACAGAAGAGAAAAAAGGGGATCTTTTTAATAATTGATTAGATAAAAAAATAAAAGGAGAAAAGCAGAGGTAGAGATGGGAGAAAAGAAATGGACTCACTCAGATTCTTGGCTCGGGGCGTGACCCGACCCGGAGGCAGTCGGATCGGGCGGACGAGGGTGGGCATTGAGGGCGGAGGGGAGGGACCGGATAGGGCGGAGCTTCTGGGGGTTGTGGCGGTGGGAGAGGAGGTCGGCAGGGAAAAGAAGGTCGCCGGAATCGGGAAATGGAGCGACGTGGTCGGGGACGGGGAAGTGATCGGCGGCGAAGAGGTCCATAAAATGGTAAAAAAAAAAAAAGAAAAAGGGGAAAAAATTGCGGCGCGAGGGTTTTGAGAAGAGGTGAAAAGTGAAGGAGAATGGTTATTCGTTGGTAAGTAAAATGACTACTGCGTTACTCCGTTGGTAAATTAGAATATAACTTGGAAGAAGTGAAGTGAACCATCTACTGTTGTAACTTGTAATGTGCCCAAAATGTTCTTATTACACCTTTTATTTTAGGTATGTGTAATGTTTGATTCACCAATCATGAATACAATTTTCTAAGAGAATTAAAGAATGCAAGACACACATTCCACTTCTTATCCTTTTAAATTGAAATAAAAGCATGCTTGTTGAAAAAAAAAATTATAATAATATTTTCATAGCTAGTTATATATTTAGTGACTGCTTAGATATTTGGATTATCGTAAAAACAGGAGACTTCAGTTGAATTTCAAATCTTGTGTCGGTAGAAAAATGTCGGCTAAAGAAATTTCTATTTTGCCATGTAGTTTAAAAAATTAGCCTATTGTTTATATAAAATAAGACTGCTTTGTAAATTGGTAAATTGGGGTTCTTTATTTGTTACCCCCGTAAAACTATTCATTAAAGGAAAATGATAGGCTTTCATATGTTTTCAACATACTAATCTGAGCCTCTCTTGTTTTTCTTACATATTTTATATTTTATTTATAGAGAAAGTAATTCAAGATATAATTGGATATTAAATGTAAAAATTTAATCTCTTTTTTACATAAACACAAAAAAGAAATGTTATATATTTCTATAGGTGTCTCTTTGGTTTTAGATTGCAAGTACCCAAAATCAATGTTGGTGCATATAAAATCATCAAAATCATGGTGATAGATTGTTTCGTTGCTTTTCAAAATCAATTAAAGATGGCATATTCATGTTCGGAGAGAAACCACTCATTTTACCTTCTCTGTCAACGATTTGGAGGTTCATACTCTCATTTATTTTTTTACTCCTCGTTGTTGGTTGCGCTTATATTCAAAGTGAAATTGTCTTTATTGTATGTGGTTTTTCTTTGAGTTTTTGGTTGTTCCAATTGTGATTATTTCTTCTTTAATTTCTTTTCTTGGTTTTGATTTTTTTAATTTTTACAAATTTAATTTGCGATTCAACCTTTACAAAAACTTTCTTTAGGAATCAAACGCATATTGCGTGTGAAAAATAAGAGTTGGCAAACAAAGTGTTAGATGAAAATCCCAAGAAGAAAGTTTCCTATATTGTACACGGGTTAGTATTGCAATCACCCTCCAAGTGTATTTATGAAGCTAAAAGACGTTAGATGACCACATTGACCACATTTATAGAGTTAACGAAGTGATTGTTGTGAAGTGAACACTAATTTAAGAAAAATTGAATATGAAATCAATCATGCATGTTTCTATCTTTGTTGACTTAGTAATTACTTGAAAAAATGTTCTTGCAATAATTTTAAAAGTGGAAATAATAATGTCTCTGTGAAAATTATATATAAGTATGATTGCCCATTTTAGTAATTATACACTCAAAATCAATTTTAAAAATAAGTTTTCAAACAACATTTAATATGAAAATTATCTTTATTATATGGACCAAAATACTAATTAAGTATCACAAGAGATTCAAACACAAAATATATGATTGTATCCACATTGATATGAGATATGTCATTGTAAAAAAGTAGACATGAGATTTGACGATAAAGTTGTGATTATGCCCAAATGATAATAATAAAAAATTATAATAAAAGTTTGACCACAAAGTTGTGAACATAAAATATTGTTCTTATAGTTAATAAAAATTGATGGTTTTTTTTACCTTCATAATATTTTTGATGAAGACTTTTTATTCATGTGACAAGAAATATTTTACTAAAATCCAACCATGCACTCAAATGTAATTAATTTAATAAAATTTTTGTTCTCAATATATTTGAATATATTCAATGTAATCTCTAGATTGTTTTTCCTAATTTTAGTCCTATTTCATATTTAAAAATAGTTAATGTGGTTCTCTTTATTATATTGGTATTGACAATGTGAAGAGGATGACGTTTTGAGATATTCACATTGATACATAATAGATGACTTAAAACATCAATATAATAAAAAATGAGAACGTGTCATGTTTGTCTCTTTTATGTAATTAGATTTGTTTCTTCTTCTCCTTCTTTTCTCTTCTCATTTTCTTCTTCTATGTTTACTTATGACATTCATTCATCACGAGTGGCTCATTACCACTCTTCATTCCCGTGCAATTGTGAACTTTGACTTCTAAACTATATTGATATTTCAAAGTTCAACAATTATTTGTCACATAAAATTTGATTAAAAAATAAAATAAAATAAAGGGAGACCACACCTAACCTATTATATATATAAAAAAAACTTAACGAAATATTGACAAACTTTATTTATTATTATAAAAAAAATCTAAAAAATATATGAAGTAAAATATTAAATCATTTATATTAATTTTTATAAAAAAAATTAACTAACTTATCAACACGATAAAGATAAATATAATCATGTACACCTAAAAACATTAAAAAACTACCCTCGTATTCACACTAGTTCCTCTAAAAAATACCATCACTTATACCTTAGTTTTTTAATTTAACCTAAGTTAATAACTTGATGTTGTATCATAGTTTCGTTTAGCAATGCCTAATAAAAATATTAACTAAAAATTGAATGTATCGTATTATTATTATTTGTTATTATTATATTATATAATTATATTGCAATGTTTCTCTTTTATTTCTTAATTCCAATTTTATTTAATTTAATTTATAGATTTTTAAAATTCATAATTTTGATTTAGTACATATTTTGTTTAATCCAACCGAATCCCAAACTTACATATTCAGTTAGAGTGCTATTAAAATTATATAATTAATTAAATTAAAAAATTATCAGAAACCAATCATTTAATATATATATATATATATATATTATATTAAAATCTATCACCTAAAATATATATAACTAGAGAAAACTAAATTTTAATGTACTCCAAAAAAACAAAAAATGAGCTCTCAAACTGAATTACGGGTGTGACCTTTTGTTGATTTATTATGGCGAGGGTATCCCGTGCTTGCGTGTCAACTTCTCCACCGCTTCCCTTCCTTCCGTGGAGATTCTGCTATTTCGAAAGCCTTTTTGATTTCAATTTTCACTTTTCTTCTCACAAACACAAATAACACGCCAATATGTCTCCATTCATTTTTATCGTCAAACTTTGATTTAGTAATTTCAGTTCCTTACGCACTCGCAGGTTCATTACTTGTCCTATAAACCCAATAATTAATTAAGCAGACAAATGTTACGATAACGTATTCTCTGTTGTTGTGGCTTTGGATTCGCTATCGCACATTAACAACATGCTGAGATCACTGCCCAAGCTCTCACCCCTCTTTTCCTCAGCTAGGAATCCTCGTTATCTTAGAAGTGCTCAGCGTTTCATATCTCAAGGGAGAAGACCAACTTCAAGAGGTATGTTTTCAACTGAAACTAAATAATCAAACCACCTTATTAATGTTTGCTTTGTCGGATTAACACTGACCCGGTTTCCAATTCTGTTTCTTTTCGCTTTTGGGTATCGTTTATCACTGGCAAAATTTAGCCTTTTTTTTCACTGCTTCCAACTTCCAATGGGCGTGTCTATTTTCTTTTTATTGTTAGTATTACTTAGTGAAAATCTTATTTAATTATTATATACTGATTTGAATTGAATATTACTAATAACTAGCCCAAACGCACATGCTGACCGTAATGGTTTCGTTTTGGATCTGCATTTGCTGGGTAGACCTCACTGCTTGGCTTGCTATTGCACATTTTTTTGGGGTCTCCTGTATCATGAGAAGTGTTGTTATGATATATTGTTATAGTATATCACCAATATCCTCCTGACTCATGAACACAAGTATATATGCATTAGTCTAATCTTCATTTACTATTGGAATTAGTCAACAGATATTCTCAGGAAAAACACGATCGTACATGACAGTTTGCAATTATATGACAGGGTAAACCTTTAATTATATTAGGAATTCAATTGTGTGAGTTTAAATATCATGTTGAGTAAAAATGAGAAATCTAAATACTATATAAGGAAAAAGACCCATTAACCCATTATCTTAAGGTTTTGGGTTGAGAGTGATATCAATCTCTTTTGTGTGAATTGAGCTCATGTCTCATTGTCGTTGTATCTTCCTAATAATCTTTTCTCTCAAAAGACCCAAGAGTGGTATCAGACCCAAAGGTTCATATGGTGACTGGCTTAGACAAGTCACTGTATCGAAAGTCTTTCCTAACCTGGGTCAGGTAAGCGTGTTCCGTTAAGATGAACAACGGGGTATAAGTAAGGGGTACTCATGACTTAATGTTTCCGTTCGAAGGGGGTGTATCAATGTGAAGGGACTAACACTTGAGGGAGAAATTGTTAGGAATCCAAGTGTGAGTCTAAGTCTCACATTGAGTAAAAATGAAAAAGTTGAACACCATATAAAGATGAAGACCCATAAACCCATTGTCTTAAGGTTTTGGGTTTAGAGTGGTGTCAATCCCTTATGTGTGGATTGAGCTCATGTTTCATTGGTATTGTATCTCCCTAGTCTCTTTCTCAAAAGATACAACAGTGGTATCAGAGCTAAAGGTTCCGTTAAGATGAACAACGGTACAAGTAAGGGATACTCATGACTTAAAATGTTTCCGTTGGAGGAGGGAGTACCAATGTGAAGGGATCCACACTTGAGGGAGAGATTGTTAAGGATCCAAGTGTGAGTCTAAAGTTTTGAATTGAAAGTGGTGTCAATATCCTATGTGTGAATTAAGCTCATGTTTCATTGGTGTTGTATCTTCCTGATGATCCTCTCTCGAAAAACTCAACAAATTAGTTTATGTGTTTGTATGCATGTATATGTGTCTCTGTGTGTTTACATCTATCTATATGTATGTTTATGTAGCATATTTAGCTTAGAGAATCAGCAAGTTCTTTGTGGCACAATTCACTCAACATTTCTGCAATTAAGAGTGGCTGTCTGCTTTTGATATTCTCCACTGTTATAGCTTGTCTGGATATATCTATCCATTCATCTATCTATCTATCTATCTATATAATTAAAAAGTATTTGAATAAATTAGAAAAATTATATATATATATATATATATATATATATATATATATATATATATATATATGATCAAACAAAAAAAAAATAAATTATATATTTA
>Ga0099822_1006699_pt1 | contig 14969 bp, 7 predicted proteins | sample CowpeawhiteBW_FD_76839 | JGI IMG/M metagenome (GOLD analysis project Ga0099822, IMG submission 76839) | Root nodule microbial communities of legume samples collected from California USA - Cow pea white BW | ecosystem: Host-associated > Plants > Roots > Nodule | place: USA: California | collected...
AAAATTATAGTTCAAAATATATATATATATATTTTTTTTTATTTTATATATATATATATATATATATATATATATATATATATGTGTGTGTGTGTGTGTGTGTGTGTGTGTGTGTGTGATTTTCATTCATTAGAATCCATTGTAGGAGATTAAATCTTTGTTTTCATAGTTGTGAACCATACATTTTGGACTAGTTTTGAGTTCAACTATAAATATATTTTCGTGCATTATTTCATTGTCATTTTAGGACCATTTTAGTTTATCTTAAAGCCTTATATTCATAATCCCATTATTGTACACAAGACATGTCATGATAGGTAAAAAGGGCTTATTATGATAGGTATTTTGGTGTCATAATTGTTGGAGTCATAGAAAATGCACTCTTTTTATGACACCACAAAAATGTGTCATAATAAGTCTGACTGACTGTGACAGGTATTCGAGTAACAATTATAGTAAGTTCAACTTACCATGGCATGACTTGACAACGTTGACATAATAAGTGCACTTACTATGACATATTTTCGAAAACTTGTCATTGTAATTCCAACTTACTATGATAGGTATTTGGAGACATGCCATAGTAAGTGGGCCTACTATAATAGGTACAATAGTCAATAATAATAAGTTTAAAGTTAATATGACAACTAATGCAAAATGCGTCATACTATGTTAGATTGTTTGTTTTTTATGATTTTTTTTTTGTTTTACCATTTTCCTCTCCATTCAATTCACTTGTAAATACATTTCATATCACCAGAACAAAAGTTCCCATGCAAATCAATTCCATATAGTTAAGTTGTATACCAAACTTTAAAACATGAAATTGTATATACATAAACCTATAACCTTTACAACTTTTACAATTACTCTCCAAAAGATTGTACATTACTATAAACCTAAAATTTCAACAAGTTATCAGCAACACCCAAAAGAAAGGAAGTCCACTTTGTTCTAGTGTCTTCCATCTCTCTATCTTCAAATGAGGATGAATCATTAAATAGCTACAAAAAAATAATGGAGTTAAACAATATTGTAATTCATAATTACATAAGTGTTTAGTCTTTTTTTTTTATTTCCTTATTCCATCAATCAGTAATGTTTGTACATATAATCGTGTGCATGTGTTTCATGATGTAATACCCACATTCATAGCTCCCCATTTGACGTCGATACTACTAATTAAATATGAATAATTATAACATGTTTTATATTAGAACTTAAATTGTGGTCAGACTTATAACTTATGTTAGGTGCAATTATTTGCATTTTCTTCCTAGATATAGATGGAACACCCAACAACCAAGAATGAGCTTCCAAAGACCTACAAAAAGTAGACATTCATTAAATCATATTAATTATATTATAAGGAAATAAATCATAATAAAAAACTTACGCATCTAATATATTTTTGATGGCTAATGTGTTAACTTTCTAATGTAAGGAACACAAGAGAACCAGAAGAGAACAACCAGGAAGAATGACTAGCTACTGCCAGTGACCCCTAAGGGTTGGAATAATATTAATAAAAAATAAGTTTTAAATTAATTACCTATAATTCAAAAATTGTGTACTTACTTATGCAAAATGCTAAATACACCTCTTTGCTGGCTTTATCAAATATCTCTATTAAGCATTTTTGCACCTCCTCAGATTTATTTCCTACACTTTGAATGGTAATAAGGTCAAGAAATCCATAAATACTTGTATTATTCTTTTCAATGCATAGGTGATGCAAATACCTTCAATATCAAGAAATAATGTTACACTTTATGGTTAATGAAGGCTTACTTACAAATTCCCAACTTATAGAACTGGTGCACATAAGAGATCATTACCAAGCACAATTTCAGAAATATCCTTATGAAATACAAGAAAAAGGGGGTACCAGTCTTGTTTGTGAATTCAAGAGTTATATCTAACTAGACAGTTTTATTCCCCATTGTGACTATCATTGCACTAAGTTGTTGGGGAGGAGGAGACAATTATGGTTGTGGAAGTGTAACAACGTTTGCATTCTTAGAACCCTCCAAAATTTAAATAAATTAGTACAATAATATATCCATCCAATTGCAACAAATACATACATAATTAAAGCAAGTATGAAAAACAACACTCCCCAAACTTATGGCTGGCCAAATGATAAAGTTCCCTAAGGCTTGTCCCACTTTTTGAACCTCCTCAGTGGGCACATAAATGCGAACAAAAGAATCTTTAACATTTATAACCACCATTTGCATCATAACATCTTTAATAGTCTGGTGGTAGATGGTCTTTCCTAAATTATATATTTTTCCTAAGATTTACCTAAGGCCACCAAATATATGGGGGTGTTTATCAACATACAGTTCAAAATCAATAAGGACATCAACACTATTCCCTGATTCTGCAGGAAGAGGAGAATTTCCCTTTGTGCTAGCAACACTTGGAGTAGGCCTCATATGTGAAGCTTGAATAGAAAAACCTAAGGATGCTAGTAATCATTCATTCTAACAATCATTCGTTCTTCAATTCTAGAAATAAATTTGTCTCATTTGTCAACACTTTTTTATCTTATTTACTAAGTTGTGCTAAAGTAACCCGTCGAGGATAAATATGAAAGAATTGCTTGATGCTTACCCCTCGTCTAACACCACAGACATATCTTGGATTATCTAGACGTCCAATGGCAACTACCAATATATCTTCTCAACCTTGTGGAGTGAATGATGTATGACCCGTGAAAATTAATTAATTAAATAAATAATTAATTAATAAATGTGGGTAGTGAGAGCCTTTAAGCCATTAATTATTGATTGATATGATGTGGAAAAGTACTAGCTCAAGTGGTTGAGAGTACTTGGTTGTGTTGAGAGGACTTAGGTTCGAGTCCTATGTATGTCATTTATGTGCTATTGAATTTATAATTACTTTTAATTATGTAATTGTATTATATAATATGTTGATTATGGTGCGTGATATTATATTCTTAAATGAGTAATAACCATCATGAAATATGAATTGGTTGAATGGTTAGGCATGGAATTAATATTGGCATGCTTATGGGTTCGAATCTTAGTAACTCTAAATTAAACTTCCTTTTTTGCTAAAATTAGTTTTCGCATGAAGGTGAAAGGGTAGAGAAAACCCTAGATGAATGAGCTGCTAAGGGAGGCTGGAAAAATAGTCCATAATGACTATTTGAATGGCAATTATCATGAACATTAAGCCATTTTCGTTTTAGCACATTAAACTACCATTAAGGCATCGCTAAAAGTCAAATTTTGAGTGAAAAGGAAGGTTTTTTGTGATGCCATTGTTGCATAGTGAAAAGAGTACGAAAATTGGAGAAGTGTTTTGTGAATTGAGTGAGAAGGAGAGCTAACGTGGGAAAACAAGGGGCATCCATTCTGATAAAAGCAGAAACCAAGAACCCAGAGTTTAAGCGAAGGAATCCAGGTCAGGGGAGCTTTACGCGTTAATTTTATTCTAAGTCTGATTGGCATGCTAAGTATAGTATGATTATGCATGAATTATTTTATTCCATTTAAAGCTAGTATTTCTGGAAATTCTAGAAACTGTCTGGCTGACAATGAACTGCCGCCAGACGACTCTTTCCTTTCTAGGCCATTATAGGTTCCTGTAGAGGAACCGTCTGCCAAAAATTATCGCTAAATAGCCTATTTGACCAACATTGACCCGCCCTTGCCCAAAGTTTCCTGGATGACAAGTCTTGACTCTTTGATAATCCAATGAGAGGCTGCCACGTGTCAGAGTAGTCTCTCTCTCTCTCTCTCCATTAGGGTTTGACTGCCGTGAGTGGTTGCACGAAGGTTAGGGTGGTTGACGCGGTGGTAGTGGAAACGCCGAAGGTGCTGGGTCCGCGAAACTATTATGGATGAGTGCATGCGCAAACTGTTCCGAGGAGCTCGATGTCGTGCAACGATGGTGCAACCATGGTGATTTAAACGAGAGAAAGAAGGTGGTGATGTTGATGCAGGTGCCGTTGGAGTTTCTAGTGTGGTAGCAACGTCGAGCACGGCGAGTACAAATGCGAATATGGTGGTTTCGTGTGGCAGCAACGTCGAGCACGGCGGTTCCTGCAAGGAAGAAGGTGAGGTGTGAGTGCAGGTGCTGTAACGCGTTCAAGGACTCGTGCTCCACCAATAGAGGTTGGCACAGGTGTTGGTGCGCGTTGGTGTAGTGTTGTCGGTGGTTCTAGGTTTGCTTTGGCGAGTTACAAGCACGAGGTATGAAGGCTTTTCGAGCTCGAGTGGTGCGTCCATGGAGGTTTTGGCAGCGTGATGATGGAAGAAGAGGGAGGTGCGACGAAAAAGTAATGGAGGTTGTTTGGGTTGCGGTAGATGACTACGGCGGTGGCGCGACGGAAAGGGGGACTATTCCGGCGAGTTGCAGGCGTAGAGGAAGAAGTCGATGGCGGTGCAGTGACGGCTGGCGTTGGCCGCGGCGACTGCGGCATGGTGAGGGTGAGAGAGGAGGATAAATTAGGGTTAGGGTTTCTGATTGTGTGAAGGAAAGAAGGTGATGAGGTGTCATTCTATGATTGGGTATTTTAGTGAGTGGAGGATTGATGACGTGACAAGTTTTAAGTGGTTATTTTAGTGCGTGGAGGATTGAGGACGTGGCAAGCTTTAATTGGTTATTTTAGTAAGTGGAGGATTGCCACGTGGCATAATCTGGTTGATTGGAGTTTAAGTGATATTAGGAGTACAAATTAGTAAAAAGAAGGGGTGCAAAATAGAGTTAGAGGACTCAATTTCCGGAGTGGTGTGGAAAATAAAAACTAGAGGTGCATTTAACTCCAGAAATATTCCTTTTCAGAAATGGAGGGTCCAATTGCAGAAACGGGGTGTAAAAATGAAAACTAGGGGTGCATTTAGCTCCTGAATTATTCCTCTCCAAAATTTTGATTTTGGGACTTAAATTATGACTTGAAATATTCCCAATTTACACTCTTAAGGACCTAAAATAATTTCTAGTTGCATTATTAAACTTAAGAATATCCAATAACATATTATGCAACTAAAATCAATTCTTAAGCTAAAAAATAATATTAAATCCCCAAAATTTAAACACTTAATAAGAACAAAGGTTCGAACTCATCATACCCTCAAAACGGTTTGGAAGTGGAAAGTGCCTAGCGCCTCGTGAGCAGCACCAGGCGATATTGCTGCAGTAGAATTATATTTTGCTTATGTGATTTGTGTGGTCTACAAGGCTTCTAGGATAACTTAAAGGTCGGCTTGCTCGTGTTCCTTGAGTTATGGCTCAGAACGTATCCCTTGAGTTGTGGCTCGGGATAGGGGTTAAGCACGTGGCATTCTTGAGTTGTGGCTCGGAATGACATCCCTCGAGTTGTTGCTTGGGATGGTGGATAAACACGAGGAACTCTTGAGTTGTGGGTCAGGTTGGCGAGTGTTGCCAATGTGAGTGTGTTGGTTGTGGTCCGCACAGATGGGTCCAAATACATTGCCCTCCTCAGTAATTAGCTGACGAGTTTGGTAGTCTTAGGACGTTATGAGCTATGTTCGTATTGGGAACTCCACCTGGCGTTACAGTGTATGGTCCGTAGCATGGTTTCCCGCACGTGTTCTAATCGGTTGTGGCCGATAAGTGTGGCAGCAAGACATCTTAAGGTACACACTAGAAGACGTAGAACACGGTTAACATGATTGTGGCCATGTGGGATGAAATCAAATGATGGAATTCCTTTGGTATGATTGTTTTATATATATGTATAAATGTATTATATATATGTTTATTCTGTTAGCTCTCCCTATCTGCTTGTGTGTGGCGATGATTGTATACGCGGTATACGTGAGCAGATGATGTTGTAGGTGGGTCTGGTGAGGCATAGAGCCAGAGCGGGGCTAGACTTGGGAGAAGGATTTTCTCAGAGTTTTTATATTGTTTTTATGATTTCAAATAAATTGTAATCATTGATATTACTAGACTTTTGGATAATTATAATTGTATTTATTATTATGGATTTTGGATTATTGTTGAGGTAATAAAAGTTTTAAAATTTCCCGCATTTTTGGGGAAATGGTATTTCATCAAATGTAGTTTAATTATATTTCTTTATTTTAATATTTAAATCTGTAATATTCGGTTGCAATGTTACAAATGAACCTTGATAGCTCTTATCCACTAAGCCATCTTACAAAAATAAAGCATTTTAGTCCAAGTTTTACGTAATACATCCCAAAATAAGAGTAATGAAGACATTAAAATTATTGGTAGCATGAGTTTCTAACAATTCTCCCAACTATAGTGCGAGTTTCTTCAAAAGTATATTCTCCTGATAATTTTGTACGAGGTCTCTTCCATTTCTCATGACATGGAGGTAGAGATATCAAAGCCAAATCTGATTCATCAATGGCAACTAAGGTAGAGGCTTACAAATCATAATCTTCTCTAACCTATCATATCTCCTACGAGACAATTTGTGGGGTACACATTCTTTTTTTGAACATACTATGGAGCTTTTCACTTTTCCTATTACATACATTTCACATATAAAGATTTAATAAGAAAATATGTTAGAAAAGAAAAATTAAACTACCAATTCGTAAATAAAATATTCAATTTACCTAAAAGGCATGGTCTAATTGTCTCTCTTGAAAAGCTTGCTACGTTTTCTCGTCAAGGAATTGATATATCTCACAAGGGTTCTTGCCACTTAGCTTACCATAAATATAGTGACTAAATTCACTTCTCTTGCTTCAATGTTAGACACATGTGCTATTGGCACTTGTACTAATTCACCATGCCATGTCCACTTTGTGTAACTCTTTTGGAATTCATCATACAAAACATGCTTTCGTATTACTTCAACGAGTAGTATTCGCTCATTTAAATAATTAACACATGGACATTAGAATCTTCCACGATTATCTAGACATTCCTCGTAGCAAATTCAATAAATTGTTGTACTTCACTCTCAATAGAATTTATCCAACTTCGATCCATATTAATGTCTTGTGTCATAACAAAATATATAAAGAAGCTCTTAATAAGCTCAAGTGGATAATTTTGGAAGTGGTTTACTGCACTAAGTTTTGAATCATGGTACACTATTAAGTAAATCATGGGATTTCATAGTCCTAATATGAGTGTATCGGAAAACCCTTCTTCGAGCTTTCACTTGAATGTCTAAGAGAGAAGAAAGGCAAAAGGCCTAGGGATATTGTGCGTTTTAGTGAAAAGAAAAGAAAAAGTATTCCTTTTTCTTACAATCACTCATTCAAGAGGATAAATCTTAACCTTACAATAGGCAATGAAATTATTATAACATATACAAATAAGTATTATTTATACAATATATACGTAAGTTGGAATGAGAAAAAAATTGGTTTTGCAAGTATTGTGTAAATCATTCAGAAAGATAAGTATAAATACATTTCTTTCTCAATCAAAAACAAAATGTGTATGGTCCTTAAGTATTAAAATGAGATAAGAATCCATTTTATTTTAAAATAAAATAAAATAATAAAATTCATACTTATCCGACCTTATACGCGTGCATAAGTCATACTTATAAAAGAAAATTTTTTAATATGTATTTTAACAAGAGATGGTAAGTAAAAATGGCGTGCAAAGAAGTAGGTTAAAACGTGTGTAAGACATAATGTTACAACTTTAGTACTTTCTAGGTTTTCACCTAACTTTAGTAGGTTATATTCTTACCTATTCCCCTAAGTTTTCACCTTTTTGGTTTTAAGTTTGTTCTCCTTATTTCTAATATTTTCCACCCTAAATGAAGTGTTTTTCGATATCCCTACAATGTGAAAAAAAGAAAAGGGTGGAGTTCAATAATTGTGAGCCCTTATATTAATACTTGTTGAGTATGATGAAAATATGCATCTTGTGTTCTTTGGTTTCGATACTTTTATTCTCTTTAGAGAACGATCCTGGTTTTTGGATGGTTGTCGATTTGGGCTCACATGGTGTACGATTTGTTTCCATGGTTGTCGTGGTGGCTCGCATGTAGAGCTTATAAGTGGGAGAAAGCTATAGGTTTAAAATGACTTTCTTAGCCAAGAAGAGGGGGTTGAATTGGTTGAGTACTCAAAATTATGTTCAATTAAAGATTGTTAAAAATCTTTTCTTTTGAATTAAATTAACCAACAAATTAGAAGTTAATTGTTGCAAGACCACACATTTTAGTCGATTGAAAGAGAAAAATAACAGGTTAATTTGATCAAACAGTAAACACTCAAACAGACCAATATGACTCAACATATTAAAATATAAAATCAACAGACTAATATATAAGGGAATTCTGCAGAAAAATGCAAATCACAAAAATAACTCAAATACCATGCATTATCAAATAAGACAAGATGTAAATATTTTCAATCATGAGTTGCACACTTTGTAATTCAGGGAGAAAGAGTTTTCCAAATTGGTTTCACTATTTTCGTGCTAAAAAATCATAGAAACTTCTCCCACTCTCTCAAAAACCAGATTACATAATCTGCACATAAATGAATTCATCAAGTTGATTTATCTGTATAATATGTTAATTTTAGTTGACTTAAGTGAAATAAGGCGATTGCGTAGAAATTCAACTGATTGAACACATTCATAGTAGAACTATATGCAGTAAGCCTTTTTACTTGTTACAACCCTTTTTAACATATTGAAAAGACAGTTACCAAAAGCTTTGTGATCTTAATGTCAATTTCAGATTCAATAAACCCTAAACTTGGTCAACTACCAATCACTTCAATTCTTCATTAAGTCTTCATCAAACTCACATGATCACATGCACTAGCTTCATTAAATCTATGCACTAAGGTCACTTGTGCTAACAAAAGCCAATTTCAGTCTTGGGGAAGATGAGAGTTAAAATTTGATTGCACAATTTCTTTCTCTCATGAAGGAGAATAAAATTTATGAGATTTTAGATGGCAGAGTTGTTAAGGAAGCAAGGAAAGATGACATTCTTGCAATTGCAAACCTTGTAATGAGATGCTTGAGACTTAATAGGAAGAAAAGACCAACAATGAGAAAGGTGCAAAGTTCCTTACATATCAACCATGATCATGAGTACACAACTAGCGAGACAATTCAAGAAATCACATATGAAAGCATGCCACTGTGCTTAGAACTGGACTCCACATCCTTTTATTAATTTTGAAAGCTTAAAACACCTTTAACTTGAATCAAATAAACCACGAAATGAGGATGTAATAGCTGTAAGACCCGGGAATAAATAAATAAATAAATATTTATTTAGCAATAATTGTGGATTGGAAGCATATGTAAAAGAATTAGTTTGCCAAGTTTTAACAAGGAGTAAGGGAAGCTCAAGTGGTTAACAACAATTAGTGTTTCTATTGCTAAATTTTATTTTCGTTTTTTTATTTTAGTTTTTGAGAGCACTAATTCGTGACCTAAGCAGAACTAGAAGGCTAGGAAAGGTTCTCTTTGGTAGAGGCAAAGGCCAGGGAAATTTATGAGAACGATGGATACTAGGAGTGCGTTTGGAACGTGAATTCCAAGTAAGGGAACATGTAATGCATGCTCCATTTTTCTTAATTATGTGTTTTTAGTATGTGCTTGAACATGTGTGCCTTTTTCCATTCGTTTATGTGCTGACTCGCATTTTCTAGGTTTCTACTCAGAAATTGCAAGGCGGTGTTCTTAGGCGGCTTGGTGACGCATGAAGTGTGGTGGTCATTTCTATTGTTTTTTTTAAATCAGATTGATGACAATCGACTACTATGTCTCATTTTCCTACTCATAAATACCACCTAGGTGCTTGGGGAAAATACACAACAAACACTAGAGTTCTTACAAATGTATTATGTATTCTTTTTTTCTTCTCTATACTATCTCTTAAAATAGTGGTATTCATAAGGTTAAGAGACCCTTCGCTGCACTCGATCGATCAGACTAATTGTTGTGTCTTGGGAGAGAAGCGCATAATATTGTGTATTGCCTTGTGTAGTGGGGCATTTTCTCTCTAAGGATAGCGTTTTACGTGACTCAACCCAAGCTTTTTCTATCATTTCCTCAATTACATTATCTTATATTATTATTGTGTTTTATAAGAACGATTTGACTTGATCATCACTTTTTATTCATATCTCTTTATTGTTTTGTTTTATCATTATATCTTTCTATCATTCTTATAAAAAAAATCTAAAAAATACTTCTCTCTTTTATAAATCAGAGATAATATTATGTTTGCCATGGATATGATTAAGTCACTCTCAAGTAAGCCTGAAGAATTTACGGGTGATTTTTTTTTTGTTGGCAACAACATATGAGGTTTTTGGCTCACTGAAATAGGATTACTTTTTGTGGTTTCTAAAGTTACCGATTCTTCTATTACCTTGATTGTTTCTTCAACTTCTTCTACCGATGCCTCTTATAAAGATATTTTATGTCATGGACATATTTTATGTGCTTTTTCGGATAATATTTATAAAATACTTTCTTTTGGTTACGACTAAGGGTTGACTTTACCCATACTAATCTTTTGGCTACTTTTTTTAGATATACTGAAGTTGTTACAGATAAGTAGTATTAATTTGATTGCTTCATGATAGCGTTATCAACTAGTTAGACTATATAAGACTTACATAAGAAAATATAAAAAGACTTTTCATTTTATGCTTTGCATTCTACAATTTTTCAGAGCTTTTTAGATAGTTTTTATCTAATGCCTTTTACTGTCATGGACTCTAAAGTGAGCCTGGTAACAAATTCTTTTACTTTTCTACAATCTTTTACAAATTCTATCTACTATTTTGAAACTTTAAAATTATGCTTTTAAGTTTGTCCACAATTACAGTTGACTCTTTTACTCTTCTTTCTCACTTCTATATCTAAATCCATTTCTCTATTGATGATCATGTGGTTTTTACTTTCGTAACCTGCTAAACTCAGTTATCGATTCATGTTGAAGTTTAGTGAGTACAAAGTGAGCGCCTATACAGAAGCAAATAAGAATTATCCTTGGCCATAAATTTAAAATGTTTTCTTATGCACATCAATATAAAATGTTTTTTGGTTTAGACAATTTTGTCTGTTTTCATTTATTGTTTTCGAATGTCTTTTCACAATTTCCAATTTCGCACATGATCTACCTTTTACACATACTTTCTAGTATCAATTTAAATTCAAAAATTCATTTAATCATTACAAACTTGCTGCAAACATTTGGTTTCCAGTTCTATTCCATATTATAGTTTGGTAGTTTTTAGAGTTAATTTTAGTGCCACCAGCTTTTGGCTTTGGTTTGAATACTAAATTTTGATTTTTGATGCTTCATTCAAGTTTTATTTACTATTTGATGGTTGTTTCTACATTAGCTTCATGTGCTTCATTCAATTCTATGATTAGTTTTCAATTTCTAGTTCTTACTAAGTTAGGTTTTCTAGTTAGGTAGTTTGTTAATTTAAAGGAATTCTATACTTGTCCTTTTCAATAATTCTCGATTTTAATCTTCAATTAGAATTTCTTTAGATTAGTTTGCAATTTCAAATCATGTTTCCATTATAATAATTGCACATAATTCAAATATGCACAACAAAGCAAACTTCTACACTTTGTTGTAACTTTTGTTCACCTTGGCTAGGCTGCCAAATCTGGTTTAAAGGGCGACCTTTTGAATTTTGAGTTGTTTAACAGTTCTTAAATCATTCATGCATAGCTTTTACCAAACATTTCCATTGAATAAAACACATCTCTATTTCTATTAGGCATTCTATCAAACACATTATGAATTTACTGTTTTAATTCTTTGGAATTTCATCAAACAGTTTTTGATTTCATTGTTCTACATTATTTTAGGTAGTTTTAATTGTTAGAACATGTTTCTTTGCATCTTATCGTGCATTTTAAGCATTAATATCTTATTTCTATTCATTAGAAAAATCATTTTATAGATCATTCCATTACGTTCATAGTGAAAATTATGCTTATTGTTTTAGGTGTAGTTTTAGCCTTAGTCTTAGTTTCATGAAATGCATTTAGATCATTCTTAGGTTTATTTTAGTTTAGGTAGCATGTTATATTTTTCATTCTCCCAAGGATTAGGACATATACACATAGTAACACTTAAACATTGTTATTTCCTACGATTGACACTCGGATTTTGTCTATACTTCAATAGTAGGAATTGTTGAGATTTTTCTTAAATTTGATGCGATTATATAATTTTAATAGTGGTTTGTAGTTGTAATCTGAAGAGGTTGATGTACTTGTTGTAATCAATTTATTTAATTAGTGGAACCTCTTAAGTTCATAACAAACAAGAGGATTTATTTTTGTAAACCATATGCAGAACGAATGACAAGTTGTCCATTGTTTACCTATCTCTTACTAAACATCATTCTCTCTAAAAAATAGTAAATAAAAAGGGAGTTTGTTTGAAAATGGATTAATAATTATAAAATAAAAAAATGATAAAAATAAGTTGAAACAAAACAATAAAAATTTAAATAACTAGATTTTTTTTAATTATAAAAAAAAGAATGGTAAATAACTTGAAGCAAAGTAATAAAAATTTAAATAACTAGATTTTTTATAAAGAGAAAGAAACGAATGCTTTAAACAAATTAAAACAAGAAGACATCAAATTGGAACAATTTTGAGAAATTGAAGAAATAACCAAAATGAAAGAAAAAGCTAAGTTTTAAAATGTTCAATTGAATTTAAACCAAAAAAATAAAAATAAAACGTAAATCCAATACCAATTAAATTAAAATGTTGAAATAGATATAACCTTCAATTAAATTGCAAACTGATTGGAATCTAATAAAAAAAACTGAATGTATGCGGAATTAAATAATAATAAGAAACTAAATAGATGATTATAGATGAAATTTAATTAAAACAAATTTGATGAGAGGAATTAAATAGGCTAACAAATAGAGTAGATTCCAAATTTTATAACGATTGCAATTAAATGTGGCAGTAAGTGATGTGAGTGATGTATGCAATGATGTGTGTCTAAATGAATTTGGGAAATTGGGAGTGAATATAATAAAATAAACTTGTGGATGCAAGTGTGAAATAAAAGGTAAAAAAAGAAGTGAAGTACGAACTTAAAATAAAATTACTAAATTGGTAGCTAAAAGAGATTATACCGAGAGTATGGATGAATAAAACAACTTGTATCATATAAAACTATAAAATTAAATAGAAAAAGAAAAAAGGATTAATAAGAGAACCGACCGAAAAGTTGTAGAGGCTCCTTGTTATTTGACTTAAAGTAATAGTATAAGTCAAAATTCAAAGTAAATGAGAGAGGGAGAGAGAGAAAAATGAGTTTTTTTTTCTCTAACCCCTTTTTCTTTACTTCTTTCTAGAGAGGATGATGTGTAGTAATGAATACACTTCTACAATTGCGTCCTTATGAGATTTGACACAATTTACCTATATTACGTTTAGTTAACTTGTTAAATTTTGATCAACATTATCTTCGATATAAACTTGATACACCTTTCAAAAAAAAGTGCCTTTCAATAATATCTGTTACTAATGTTTAAATCCTAAAATTAAATATTATTTATGTATAAACCATTTTTTTTATTTATTTCATTGATTAGAATTTTTTTTAAACCAAATTGATGACAATTGACTACTATGTCTCTTTTTCCTACCTATAAATACTTCCTAGGTGCATAGGAAAAATACACAACAAGCACTAGAGTTCTTACAAAAGTGTTATGTATTCTTTTTGTAAGATCTTGGACCAGTGCGGATCTTGGACTCATATGTTAAACAGTTGAGAGGTAAAGAGACCAGGATGGTGAAAGTCCTTTGGGATGAAGCGACTCAAGAGATGACTTGGGAGATGGAGGACCTGATGAGGCAATCTTACCCGCATCTATTCCCTGGTAAGCTTTAAATTTTTGGGGACGAAAATTTTATAAGGTGGGAAGAAAGTAAGACCCGAAGAATTTAAATAATTAAAGAAATAATTATTTAATAAATGCAGGTAGTGGAAGCCTTTATGACATTTAATAATTATTTAATGTTAAACTTTATGATATGTTCGCCGTGATAAGAGAGTATACATTTATAGATTTATAGAAATTATCATGAAATAGGAATTTGTTGAGTTGGTTGTGCATTAACTTGATAATCGAGGGGTTGTGTGTTTGAACCTTGTCTAGAGCAAAATCATAATATTTAATTTTTTTCCTTCTTAGGGAAGAATTTGAGTAGGTGAAGAGTTGGAGGTGAGATTTTACGAATCTGGACACATTCAATTATTTTCGTTTTTATTTTATTAAAATTATTTTAGGGCTAAAAAGAAAAGGAGGATTAGGTTAATTTCGTGTGGCTATTATCACAGAGTTTAAAACCCTAAAAGAGTTGAGTTAAGAAGGCGTTAGAAGGCTGGGAGAAAATCTTAAGAGCGGATATTAAAGTAAGCGCAAAAAAGAGTGTTTGTGGATTAATTTTTAGCAGGAATGACAGGTTAGGGAAAGCTTGACTTGTTTTCTTCTCTTTATCTTTGATGTTTGTTGAGTGGGGCTTTATACAATATACATGTTGTCCCCTCTTGATATTTCCTTCTTGTTCTCGTGGTTTTTGGTATGTTGGGAGAGTTTTCATGTGGCGTGGCTGGTTCTCGTTAGAACCTTTTTGATATTCTGCAACTGTGTATATTTTTGTGTTGGGTTTTAGTTGATTTTGCATTCACCGCAAACCTCGATATTGGAGGGCATGCTTTTGGTTGGTTAGTATGGCAGTTGTGTGCTTTCAAGTGTGCTTTAAAAGATTTTTTCCATTTACGCTGTTTTCATTTCATTTTAGAAAACCCCTGGTTTGTCTGGTTTTCTGGTTTCATTAGGTTGTGGTGCAGCGTTAGTTTCCTTAACTTCTGTTTATATATATATATATATATATATATATATATATATATATATATATATATATATATATATATATATATATATATATATATATATATATATATATATATATATATATTTATATAT
>Ga0099822_1006701_pt1 | contig 14962 bp, 9 predicted proteins | sample CowpeawhiteBW_FD_76839 | JGI IMG/M metagenome (GOLD analysis project Ga0099822, IMG submission 76839) | Root nodule microbial communities of legume samples collected from California USA - Cow pea white BW | ecosystem: Host-associated > Plants > Roots > Nodule | place: USA: California | collected...
AAAAAAAAAAAAAACAAATTTAAAAAATAAAAATATATTAAAATATTTACTAAATATATCCCCATATATATATATATATATATATATATATATATATATATATTCCTTCAAACTGAATTCTAACCTAAAATTAAAATCTGTATCATGATGATAAATATGAAGAGAAATAAAAAAGCAGAAAAATGTTATGTTAGAAAGGAAAAAAAAAAGTTACCACCGTGAGGTTTAGTAAAATGTCGGATGAATCGGTACAAAATCAAGCTCACCAAACCTTCCAATATGGCGTTAAAATATTCCCTTCTCAGTTCTCTCAGTTCCTGCAAAAGACATTCTCACACCTATTGTAAGTTGAATAGTTCATTTTTTAAATAAGAAACTCAAAAATAAATCATAGTTATGCAACATTGTCGAAATACAAGCCCAAAATTCACAGAACTCATAGATGAAGGAAACCTACATTATGAAATAAGAAAAGAAAAAACCAATAAATATTCAAACATATTACTTGTTTCTTTTTTTCTTGCAGAATGAAACTGCCGAACAACAACTACACCAACGCTTTGAAATCCACTAAGAGAGTCCTACCACAAACAACAATGCAAAAAACAACCTCAATCTGTAAACAATACCCAAACCCAAATAACGATCCTCAAAAGGGAAGATTCAACGAAACCCCAAAATAAAATACCGCACCAGAAACGCAACACAGAAACACACCTTTAGTAATGAAGATAGATTTCGGACCTTCACTGTTCTCCTCCCATACAGAAACGCAACCAAGAAATTCACCTCCCACACCAACAAAACCACCACGATCTGATTTGGGGAAAAGGACTTTAGGTAACTCATCAACCCACATAAGCGCCTAGCTTTTTTTAAATGAATAAAACATCACTTCTGCAATTACTTAATTGCCCTTCAACCTCAATGGATCCAATATTTGTTTAAAATATTAATAAACACCTCGTATCAATTGGGCGTATCTTCAAAACTAGTATGAATATAATGTTAATCTTTTTCTCAATATTAGGTACCAAAATTAAATTCATTGGTATTCTTTTATTATTTTATTTTCAATGATATAAAAAATATTTTATTTTATGTTTATTACATTTTAAGAAATGGAACAAAACAAATCTTAAAATTAAAAATGATACATTTTTTATTTAATAGTTAATATATTTTTGTCTCAAAATTATTAAAATGATATATTTTTTATTTAATAATTAATGTTTTTCATCTCACAATTATTACGAGTGTTTCATTCCTAAATTAAATTATAAATATTTAATTCTTGCATTTTTTAAAAAATAGGTAAAAAGATCTTTCGTAACAAATGAAATATGAAAATTTTCATATGTAATAATATAATACTATATGTAACAGACAAAATTTCACAATAAATTATACAATACAACCTCGACATATCATTTAGTGAAAACATACTGGATATATCACTCATTAAAATCATATTTTACATAAAGTGAAAAAAAAAAATAGAACTGAACATAATTTTTTATACTAATTTAAAAACAAAAACATAATCAACCTTTAAGTTAAATAAAAACTTAAAACTAAACAAAGCACAACGACTATCAAAACCCAAAGAGAATACAACACACACTGCTCTAAGAACATTGTTCATGTTCCATCTGCTCACCATAAACTGCACTGAAAGTCACAAACTAGACATAATTGTATAATCATGTATAAATGCAAGTCAATTCATTCATAAAAAACCCATAGAAAAGAAATGAAAAACAGATATACTAATATGTTAAAAAACACAATTCCAATTGATTTGTTTTCTCAGGTAAATGATAGTGCTACTTTACACAGATTGTATGATCGAACAAGCAAAACTATTATGAAATGAATGAGTATGACTTAGGACCTTCTAATCAGATTTAAGGTATAGAACTAACATTTACAAAGTATCCAAAATGAATAGAAATCATTATCTCAAACTTGTGATGACATGTGGTTCGTGGGTGAACCCTGTCTTAAGGGTCCACCAAGGCACCCAAACCATCAATGAAAATTTCAACCAAGTAGTAATTTGCTGAACCACATAGCAGCTTCTTGTCTCTCCAGGTGCAATCTCGTGTGTTCATCTAGTAAACCATCTTCCTTTGTTCTAGTTTTTCTATCTTCCTGTTGAGTATGATAGCATATTTCAGTTTCTGCAACTAAATTGGTACGATTACAGAAAGACCACCTTCAACTAACACGTGAAATGAATAAGTACAATGTACAGTTATGATATGGCAACTCAATCTTGACTTCTAGGAGGAGTAAGCTCTTCAGTCCTTATATTCAAACTCTCATTTTCCAATTCAACGGCAGTTTCTCTGGATTTGCTAAAAGTGTCAGAAGGAATATTGATTCCAGTAAAGCCAATCATGACAGATAAAGCTCCAAGGTAATCCATAATGCCAGGAGCATGGCCAGTCAAGGTGTCCACAATAGCAGCCAATGGGACCTGAATAGTAAGACCAGCTGTAGCTACTGTGGTAGATGTGAGAAGAACAGCCTTGGCCCACAAGTAATCACTCAGCACATTATCCAGCAGTCCTAATTATGATTAGGAAAAAAATCCATACATTATAAATAAAATGAGTAAAAGGGAATTGTTGAAGCAATAAAATATTAGCTGTTTAAGAAGTGCCGATCAAAAGAAAATTAGTGGTTTAAGAGGAAGTGAAGTGTGGACATTTTTTTGAAGTTTGAGGTGTAAATGTAGATTTAATTTTTACATTTTGAAAAATGACTCTTGAATATTCTTTTTTGAATTTGCAATAAACAGTTTGGTTCATAGATTATACTCACTTTATCGCCAAAAGTAATCATCAAATAAGAAAGAAATAAAATATTCAGCCAATAACAAAGATCCATATAGCGTGATACCATGAATAGGAACACTGATTAGGCAAAATATAACATTATAAATGGCTTTCTAGATTCTCATCACTTCACTACGATTCTATGAAAGGCATATTTCGGTTTTCAAGTTTGACAGTTCTAATACAACGTGAATAGGTTTGTTGTTGTATAGAAATTTCACTCAATCTTTGTACCCATATTTTGGATATATATATATATATATATATATATATCTTTAGCTAACGATGGTACTCTTGACGCTTACAAAGGATTTATAATGACTTACAAATCAGCATGTCTTGAGACAATCTAATTATGACTTACAAAAGAAATGTCATGCACACAAAATTAAGCAACTTTTTTTTCCTTCCCACTATTTCATGTCTCTGTTAACTGGTGGGGTAAGGTTGTGTTTATGGCTAGGCCATCCTTTACAGTTTCTTAAATTCTGGTCTAAGAAATTTTACAATTATCAGAAACAAGTTCTGCATTTAAGAAGGATGATAATTCTCTGTTAGGACATTAAAAGGGGGAATTAGAAAAGTTACTTATTACAGGAATATCAAGGGCCAGCTCATCATATCTATAAATAGGAGGGATACTAGAGTAAAGAGGGAGATGTTCATTTTGTAGATTGAGCATTAGCTCTCACAACAAGTGAACTTAAACCTAACTCGACCTTAAAAAACCGATTTGCAAAGTGAATTTTACATCAAAGACTAATCATCTTAAGTATGAGAATAGATATTTATGGATAGGTTAATATCAAATGGCACGACTAGTTCAACAAAACCTCGCGAGGATAAATTCTAATGCTATCTTATAGAGTAGATTTAGACCTAATTTAACCTTATAAAACCAGTTTAAAAACTTAAAAGGTGGGAGGTTTCCACTTACATACTATAATTTGGCCAGTTTATGGGGAATCTCAAACAAGCTCTTGTCAAAAGAGAGAACCTTAGAGGAGAAAGTGTCCCCCCATTTCTTGTTCTTTCATTTATTCAACAAAAATATTTCTTTTCTTTCTCTTTTCAATTTGTGGTTCATAAGATTTTGATGATCTAGTTTTGCTATTAAAGGGAACAGACAGTTGCTTTTCTCACCATTGAAAAAACATAAGGTAATGACAGATGTTCAGTTCAGGCAATAACAAGATTATGTTTCTCACCAATATGTCAAAGTAAATCTGAACTTAAATGATCAAAAAGTCATCATAATTTGGAGTGAGGACAGTTTGCACATCATTTGATTTAATGCATCTAAATGATAACAAGATTTTCACAAATCGAAATTCATTAATTATTCTCATGCAGAATGCATATGGTCCATACCAAAAGAACATGGCTTTAATAATAGTACATAACTGTTTATACAGACAGTGAACTGGACAGAGCCTTAACAATATACGGCCCCTAATATGAATCTTATAATACTGATAAAGAGAAACCTTTTACCCTGAATGGGAAAAAAGATATTAGGAAAAACTATTTTTACCAAAAAATTTATGAAAACAATATTAGATATTAATGTTACTTTGTACACCCCGGTTCCCTTTAAAATGTGCAAATCTACAACATAGAAAAATGGGTTTGATGTAATGATAAAATGTGCAATCTGCAACATAAACAAAGTGAGTTTGATATAATGAGTTCCGTAGGATACAAGATACAGGCAGGATGGGAAAATGGAGAAAGGCATAGAGGGTTATTTATGATCAGAAAGTAACTACCAAACTCAAAGCTTACTTTTATCGTTGAGTGCTACACATCCAGCTAAATATCCACCTACACTATACGGTAGTGAATGTTGAGATTTAAAGGTACAACATGGGAAAAAGTGAGAGTAGCAGAAATGAGAATGTTAAAATAGATGTGCAGCCATATAAGAAAAGAGTAAATATAGAATGATTATATGCGAGAAGAGAAAGGGTGGTACAGCATCTATTGAGGAAAAGATGACGGAAAATTGCTCAAGATGATTTGGACATGTACAAAGAAGGCTACAAAAGGCGTCAATCAGAAGAGTAAAATGAAGTCACTCTAGTGAAAAGAAGAGGAAGAACAAAAATAGCATTGGAGATGTTGCCAAAGGAGATCTTGGGCTAAATAATATTCTTGAAAAATTGGTTTTTAACCAGGTCGAATGATGGCATCTCATCCATGTATCCAACCTCACCTAGAGGGACAAGGCTTTGTTGTAGTTATTGTAAGGGGTATACGTTATCTGTGTATGTTTTACATTGTTATCCAATCAAAACTTACTCTTTCTATTAATTTTAAGGTAGATATTCTAAAATACAACAAATTTACCTACCATAGTAGTTTGTGATTGATGAGCAGTGTCAGAAACTCTACAATGTAGGACACGTATTATTTATTCTTAAATAACTTTGAATTCTAATAATAACTAAAATCGTCCTCCACTAATGATATAAGTGATCATCAAGCAGAAAGGGCTTCCTCATATAGACGTTAATTGGACAGCACAAACAACTGTGCACATATGTAAACAACCTATGTCTGAAAGAATGGTTCTAAGTAGAAGTTGGCTATTGTAGAAAACAATATGAAAAGGGCATACTGAGTGTACAAAGGTAAAACAGGTACGTTCTTCTCATAATAACAATTTCAATTTAGCAGCAGAAGTGCAGAACACGTAAAGAACTAGCTACATTCTAAAATTCAAAACAAAATGGAGAAACTAGTGATTACTGACCTTTACCGATTATCAGACAAAGCTGTTTCCAAGTAAGTGTACTAAAACTTTCCATCTTGGTAATATTTAGTATGAGGGCAACTGGAAGAAAAATTAAAAAATTAAAAAGCCCAAGATATCCAAGAAATTGAGCTGTACTAGCTTCACCACTCTTTCCATCATTATCAGGTAATTTCATGCGAATAAGAGTTATATAAACTGCATATAATCCTGCAGAAAGAAGAGCGAAAATGTCTCCAAGAAGAGGATTTGATGCAATTGCTTTTAAACCGGATTGCGAGTCACCTAGACTTACAATTATCGTTCCTCCCATACAAAGAAGAACACTGAAGAGCTTTAACCAAGTAAATCTCTCACCCAAGAATGCTAGGGAGACCAAGAAGGTAAAAAGACTGGATGCACTGCTTAAGATTGTGTTTGACTGCATATCACAAAAAAAAAAAAAAAAACTAATTTAAGCCAGGTGAGTACGTGAAACAGAACTGAGAAATCCCAGAGGTTGAATACATATTTACTTACTGTGACTGTAGTATACTTCAATGACAAGTTAAAGGTGAGTTGAGCCAAAAACCAAAATGGGCAGATCAAAAGACTAACTTTGGCCACTCTACACCGACTCCACCGCCCTTTCTCATCAAGCTGATGATCAACCTTTTCAATCACATTAACTTGATCATCAACCAACACCCTTGTAACTGCCTCTGATTGCACCAATTCAGAACCATTGTTTCTTTCTTCACTTACAACAGCAACCTCTTCAAGAACCAAGGATTCACTGGCTTCATTTCCTGCATCATTATCTTTGAGAAGGATAACCTGCTCCGAGTGCCTTACCCTTCCTTCCGTATGGGAATGACTATTGTCACTTCTCCAAAACCATAAACCCCCATAAGAATCCTCCAAATACCTCCCAATTTCAACAATTGGAATCAACACCACAAACAACGAATTGCATACGTAAGTAACAAGGAATGGTGACACACCAGCATCAACAACAGACTGCACTACAAAGCTAGCAGCTATCCAAATTGTTGCCACAGCAAATATGTATATCAAACCCAAAATCCATTTCCACGTTTCGTTATTCGCATCTTTTGAACCCATGACTATGTGTTACCCAATCCCAAACTCCAAATCAAGAATACCCGGAAAGAAAAGCCCTACCCAATGGGAAAATTATCAATACCCATTTGTTATTGTAGCAAAATATCACCTAAAAGCAACAAATGGCAGCAATTGGATTAAAAGCTCAGATTGAAAAATAATAGTGACAAAATTGAAGGAATGTTTGAAAAGGGGGAGATAAAAATAAAATAAACACGAGTGATTAACACATTATTATAACGTACCTGTAAGAGAATCCATGGGTTAATCGAAATAAGAAACGCCAAAGTTTAGTAGAAATGGATTTTCCATATATGAAGCTAGCCAGCCATTGATTTTACTTTCATTTACTTCATCTAATTACGGGGAATTTGGGAGGATTAATGTCAAACCGCGTTGAAATTGAATCCTTGAGGCAACCAAACACGCAAACAAGTGACATAAGAGATGGGTGGCGTTCCAATATTGTGACCAATTTTCCTTCAACCGTCTGCATCGCATTTCTATTTGCACCACCTCTTCTGTTAAGAACACATTCCTCCACTTTTTTCACATCTCTTCAGCACCGCCATAAAGATATTTTTTTACAACTGCTATCTAAGTCTACTTTTTAATTAAAATTAAAAAACTGTAATATTTTATTATTACAACCTAGTACAACAAACATTATATATCTTAATTTTTGTAGAATAAAAGAAACTAGTTTTGATTAAACTATGTAAATAGTTCATATAATTAATCAAGTATTTGGTTTTTATTGTTCTCACACCACGTTTATTAAAGAAAAAATTATTATTAATATGTAATGAATGTTAATTTTTTTTAAATACACGGACATAATAATTATTAAATTTTAAACATATGTTAAATTATGTATCATCCCAATTAAATAGATAAAATCAATTTAATAAAGCGCCACATGTATGTAAAATATCCATAGAGTGCGGAAATTGGATAAGGAGGTACACAATACTCCAACCATGTTTAAAACCAAAAAGGGGGGGAAAGGCACTACACTGTCTAACATAAAAGAAAATGATCAATAGAAATACAAGTTCTTGTCTAGAAAGAGGAAAACTAGATAATAAAACTCTTTCATCTACGGGCTCCATAGTGAGTCCATTCCCATCCATAATCATCAAGTTGTAGCATCCCTATTGTCATTACCACTGCCACGGGTTCTCACATCTGCTCACATCAATAAAATTGATGATCATTGCAAAGGAAGAAACCACAGACACACCATACAAACAAGAAAAAGGGTAAGCTAGTGCACAAGATATTTACGTCATAACACTCAATCATTCAATCACATAGTCAACCATAAACAGCGGACAACCACACATGATGTACCAACCCATTCAAAACTTCAAGACTAGACTATCCAGATACTCTTAATGAGGCATCACCACAAGATAGTGGAATTAAGTCCTAGCAGTGAGGCATCACCACGAGGCCTTCGCGGAATTACACCCTTACACGAGGCACCACCACGTGGCCTTCGTGGAATTACGTCCTGACCTTGAGGCACCACCACGTTACCCTCGTGGAATTACGTCCTGATCTTGAGGCACCACCATGAACTCTCACCTCGAGGTTCATGGAATTAGGTCCAATAGCTGAGGCACCACCGTGAACTCCCCCTTAGGAGGGCCCATGGAATTATGTCCATGTGATGAGGCACCACCACAAGCCCCCGCTACAAGGGTCATGGAGTTACGTCCTACTCATACTTTATCTATGTTTCATCAACCAATCATGTAATTTCCATGCATATCGATCTCATGCCAAACGACCAATATTGGTGAAAACGACCAACTATCCAAGTATATATATATCATACCAATCTCATGCCAAACACATCAACTTCCAGCCCTAATAATACATATGGAGTATATGTAACATCATAACTTGAGTTGTTCAAACCACCCATCAACCAATCATGCAAAACACCCACATATGCCCTCAACTCTGCCAATCTTGCTCAAGCTAAAGAGCTCTCGCTCAAGCGAGAGCAAACCCTCGCTCAAGCGAGAGCAAACCCTCGCTCAAGCGAGAGCAAACCCTTGCTCAAGCTACCTGGTCTCGCCTGAGCGAGACTGCAAATAGAGAGCACGTCGAGGTCTCGCTCAGGCTAGCCCAACTCGCTCAAGCTAGCCCAACTCGCTTAGGCGAGACTGTTCTCGCTCAGGCGAGTGGCCCTCGCTTAGGCGAGCCCTCGAATCTGAGAAGGGGTGAGATGTTACTGCGCTCGCTCAGGCGAGAGCTCCTCGCTTAAGCGAGAGCTTTCGTTTTGAGCGACCAACCCGCTCGTCTAGGCGAGTTCAGTAGAACTCCACCTATTACCACGCGTGTAGAGCCAAAAACCAAACAGATATTCAAGGCGCACGCATGTTCACACCATCACAGCATCATACAAATATGCAAAAACACGAAATAGACCAACCACAGGCAAAAATAATCTTAAAGACATGAAACCCTAGCTTCCCTAACCTGGAAGAGCTAGCGGAAAACTTCGACACTCAAGCTACGAGCACCACAGCTTCGAGGACATATCCAAGGGACTGAAAAAAAATAGTGCTGGAAATAGATCCCAAATAGGTTATCATGGTGAACCCTAGCCAGAACCATGAAAATCCAACTGAAGGAAAAACGTAGGACAGAAACACTTACGTGGGTAAGGGAAAGAGTCAAACTCTCTTGATCTTGAATGAGTCTCAAAACCCTAGCAGAGCGCTGTCGTAGGAATATGGAGAGTAAGACGACTGCGCTTCTGTAGAGTGGCAGCAAATGAGAGAGTTAACTGGGATTAGGGTCTTTGTCTCTTTATGGGCCAGCCCTAGGCTCAAAACGATTTGGGACAGCCCCTCTAGAATTAGGGTAGAAAAATAAATGGGTTTTACAAATTACATTAATCATTAATAAAAATGAATGAAAACAGAGATAAAATAAATTAATGAAATTTTTTTTTTGTAATAAGATTTCAATTTTTTTATTATACTAAAAACAAAATATATCAGTATTTTTGTGCTCAATCAACTATTTATCCAATTTTTTTATATAATTTATTGTTTTTACTTTATAAATTTACATGTTTTATCATATAAATTTTATAAAATTTGATAAAAGATTTTACTATATAAACTAAAGAGTTTTATAACAAATTATACATTTATTTAATGTATATAAAGCGTTTTTTTATAAGATATAGTTATTGTTAATTAGCATAATATATTGATCTTTTAACGATGATTTCTCCTCTAATGGTTATACTCTCCATTTGTTCATTATCTAAATATATCCTAAAATATGAATTAATCTCAAGAAGTCTTGAACAAACTAGTTTGATGTAGTTTGATGATTTTTAAAAAGCATTTAACTAATTATATTAAATTTATAAATGGTTATCTTAAGTTGAACTAAATGGATTTTATTTAATTAGCAAACAATTTATTATCTCACATAACAATTACTTTTATGTGGTTAAAAGAAATTGTTCAATGTTTCCAAATTAATCGATGAGTCAAAATAATAATTGATTATATTGATTAAAAATGATTTTCATGATTTTTTCAAATAATAATTATTTTAAACATTAATTGATAATATTATACAATCTAAAAAGTTACGGTTTCAAGAATAATTATGATTAATAATAATCTATTATACGGGTTCAAAAAAACATTTTAGCTCTTGAGTATGAAACCAAAGATACTGGTATATTGGCAACATTTTGAGTAACTCCTCAACCTAAAATTCCACCTGAAGAAGCAGGTGTTGCGGTAGCTGCTGAATCTTCTACTCGTACCTAGACAACTATGTGGAGCGATGGGCTTACCAATCTTGATCATTACAAAGGACGATGTTACCACATCGAACCTATTGCCGGGGAAGAACAAAATAATTTATTATAACCACTTTAATTTTTAAACTTTTTTTAAAAGGAAGGTATTCTATTGGTTTTAGAACTCTCTTTTTTAATTATTTTTTAAAGTATTAGTTGGTTTTTTTAAACAAAATTTTTTGAATAATTATCTTTTACATTTTGAAGAAACTTCATTGGTCAAAATGATCAATTAAGATTGGAAGTACTATAGATTTGTGTTGCAATTCTTTTTTCTAGTAACCCCAAGAAATCGCACAACTTATTGGGGGTTTAGAAAACTCAAGTACTTCTTGGGTTTTGAACCCCATAACTATTTGCGGTTTTAAACCCCCATAACTACTTGTGGTTTTGAACCTCAAGCACTATCTATGATTTTAAAAAACCTCCATTAATACCTACGGTTTTATAAACCCCATTAATACTATAGTTTTGAAGTGCATTCTGCCACTAGCATTGTTGTATCACATTTTGTTTCATTAATTTTACTCTAATGCTAAAGTTGTATTACAATGTGTTATTTTAAGACTTACAATCTATATGTCGTTTTTAATTTGCCTTTCTTCCCTCCCATCTTCTCTCTTTTTCTTTATTCTTGTATTTTGAAAGGTGTTGTAATTCATATATCTCTGTTGTGTAGCAGATGAATAAACCAAATCAAGATCATAACGGGACCAGTACTGGATTAGCAATCATGGTGCTCTTTTCCTTAAAGGAGAGAAGAGTAATATAATAAGTGTTGGAGAGGTATGGAAACAAAGTTTAGTATCTACCCTACTTGTTGTTCCTGAATGTTATTGCAAACAATTAACTATTTGAATAGGTTGATTATTGGGATTGGCTTTTTCTTATTCTCCTTCATTGTTCTTTATGTTATTTATTTACATCTAGAGAGAGATCATATACCCTCACAACACAACTTCAGCACCCTCTTAATTGCTTAAAGATTACAAAAGTAAAAGTATTTGCAATATTGATAGTTCAAAAAGCCTTTATTATCCCATCACAGACCTTTCAACATGAGCAAGCCATAATTGTTGGAGGTGAACCGAATAAGGACTAGCCTTGCTCCTACGTATCTCACAGTGGAGAATCAAGGATCACGTAGTTCTTAAAAAGACACCCCTTTTTGTTTGAAAATATTGATATTTTTATATTTTGAAAATTTTGTATTTTTTTGGTGTTGTTGAATTACTTGAAAATTTGTGTCATACTACGCGAGCGGTCAGACAAACACTAAAAGAGAAAGAAAATCAATTTTGGTATTTTTGAAAATGAGTCACACTAAAAGAACATTTTTTGTTTTTAGATTTTTCTATTTTTTTGTACTTTTTTATAATTTAAAATATTTTTGTTTTCTCTTTTTTTGGAAAAGAAAAAAAATTAATAACAAAAAAGATAAAAGTAAAAAAAACAACAATAGTAGGGTGTATGAGTGATGTGGGAGGTGCAGCGAGTAATGCATAAACACAGGCCCAAAAATGAGAAACAAAAAAATAAGGGGTGCGAGTTATCAGATATGGGAGGTGCATGCAGTAAGTAAGCGGGATGCGTGAAGTAAATGTGAGGGTGGATGAAGTAAACATGAAACAAGTGTGGCAGGGGTGCGAGGTTAGTAAATATCAGGGGGTACTCGCAGCATAAAATTAAAACAGAGGTGCGAGATAAAGGAAAAGGGGGTGCGCAGAGTAAAACATGAAACAAGTGTGGTAGGGGTGCGATGTTAGTAAATATCAGAGGGTACTCGTAGCATAAAATTAAAACAAGGGTGCAAAATAAAGGAAAAAGGGGTGCACAGAGTAAAACATGAAACAATACACAGAAGGGTGAGAATATTAAAAGTGGTGGTGCAGGAAGTTAATGGGAGCAAATTTAAACCCAAACCCAAAATAACTCTCATAATATGAAAATCCTAAAGAGGTTTCTTCCTCATCTACGTTGCACGACACCAACTTTCATCTTCAATTGCAACTTCACTTCCAAACACAAGCCACCATCTCCAGCCCCAAGGTGACGACATTGCTAGCTTCCCGACCCGCCAGATCCACCGACGACGGCGCCAAACGCTACCAAAAGTGTAGCCGACCACCACGGCACCCCAAACGTCCCACTTCCTTCTTCTGCGAGCCACACAAGGTTTGGAACCCGCGCCGCCAAACTTTATTGCCGCGCCCCCATCGCTTAGTTCGTTTGAACTTCGATTCGCCGTCGGCATTGCCGCCGACAATATTTCTTTCCTCACTGTTTTCGTTTTGGGAGTTTGGATGGTTGGGTTTTTCGTTCTTGTAGTTGGGCGTGATGGTTGCACATGATGTTGAGAAACAAAAGAAAAAAAATACTATGGCTCTGAAATTGAATTTGTCGTTTGGTGATGGAGGTCCGTTAATGGCAGTTTTGGTGCAGGTTTATGATGAAAGTGATAATGCAGGATGAAGGTGTGTGTAATGAATGGGTGAGAATAGGGAGTATTGTCGTGTTCACTGTGTTAATGAAGTTGTGGAATAGGAGTCGATGATGAGTTAATGATGACCGTGAATGGAGAGTGTAAAGTGTGTTTTCTGGTTCCATGGAGGAAAAATAAGTGAAGGAGAAAGGGTTGGTGTGAGAAGATGAGGCCGTGAGGATTCATTTGAGGGTGAGGGTGGTTTTCGGTTGTGTCACCATCGTTAAGGACGACCAACAACAGGGAAGGTGATGTATTTGGATCATGTGCCAAGCAATTAAGCAAATAAATGTAGTAAACACAGTGCATCATGCTTGTTCATGGCATTCAGAAGATGAAATACAAAACTTAACACACGTACATCATGCTCGTTCATACAAAAAACATTGAAGGTCCAATACTTACCTCTCGGAGCTCTCTATGTGATGGTGGTCATGAGTTCCTCATATAGATTTGTGGTTCTCTTGCTTGAGTTGATTGCCTTATTCCCTTTTTCCTTTGTGTAATCCAAAAATCCCCCCTAAAATGTGTATTTGGACTCCCTTTTGTAGTAACGTTTCCCTATATTTATTTTTTCAATTTTCCCCTCCATCTGTGTGGTTCATCATGAATTCCTCGGGCAGAGGCAAATAAAAATCTAACTTAAAGTCCCTGATCCCTTGTATTTCTTGAGCAGTACGAGAAGTGGAAAGGGTGGTTGCTTCCTACAACTTAGCCACTCTATCCCCTATCCACCATAAACACCAGCTTTCCATTTTTGTACACTAATTAATAGCAGATTTAAGCTAATGCATGGAAACAAGCACCAAATGGGAAAAAGGCCTAAGCGTACTAAAGTTCAGACAATAGATCTCTACAATCTTCTTTCTCTTATTATTATTATTTTTTTAGTTTGATTTCTTTTTTCTTAAATAATAAAAAGTAAAATATGAATATAAAGAAAATTGTAAATAAAATAAGAATAAAACGAAAAAATAAAACAAAATAAAAATAAAAAATAAAAGTAAAAGTAAAATAAGATGAAAAAAAAAGTAAAATAAGATATGTAGAAAAAAAAGTAAAATACATTATAACCCGAACAAAATTGGGTGTTGACAGCTTGCCCTTAAGCAATCAACACAAGTATCAAATCAGAAAAATCCAAATCATGCAGAATACCCTATTTAATCAACCTCTCAATCCGAGGTCTAGAAATATGTTCCAAACGTCTATGCCACAACATAGAGGAATTTTCATCAACTCTACTATGCTTATGTCCAATAACACAATTAACAAACATGTCATTCAAATTCAACATGAAAAGTCCATCATATAAAACTCCTGAGCCAACAATAATTGAATTGAAATAAATAAACAACAAGTTTACCATTTCCAAATTCAAAAGTGTAGCCACATTTATCCAAAATTGAAACTGAAATCAAATTCCTTCTCATAAAAGGTACATAAACAACGTCTTTCAATAACAAAACATGTCCAGAAGCTAAATTTAAAGAAACTACTCCTATATCTTCAACCGGTGCTCTAGCTCCATCTCCCATTATAATTTTGGACTCGACATCACTTGGTTTTCTCAAACTTGTGAACCCCTGTAAAGAATTCACAACATGAATAGTGGTACCCGAGTCTAACCACCAAGAGTTGGTAGGAACATCTGTTGACATGAGAAGCCAAGGTGATTTGCTTCTTGAAGATTTGATGAAGAATTAAATGAAGCATTTTGAACTATCTTGAAGCCATTACCATTGGAATGAAGTCTATATTGATGAAGGAAAGGAGATTTGGTGATATCCATGTTGATCAAGGCTGGAACATGTGCTCTCCATGTAGTTACATCATTAAGAAAGTGTATTTGTAGTTTGTAATTCATGTTGTAGACCTTGTAGCATTAATTAGATGTAGTTTGGTCTTTATTATGTTTTTAATCTGTTGAATGG
>Ga0099822_1006702_pt1 | contig 14959 bp, 3 predicted proteins | sample CowpeawhiteBW_FD_76839 | JGI IMG/M metagenome (GOLD analysis project Ga0099822, IMG submission 76839) | Root nodule microbial communities of legume samples collected from California USA - Cow pea white BW | ecosystem: Host-associated > Plants > Roots > Nodule | place: USA: California | collected...
TATTATAAATAAAATATATATATATAAATATATATATATATATATATATATATATATATATATATATATATAAATATATATATATATATATATATTACCAACTACATATACATGAAAATAAAATTAATCTCTTACGATCTTTGATTAAACTTAAGTTTACAAAACTCCATCATTTTTTGAATACTTCATTAAACTTAATTATTGAATTTTAGTGGAAGTATAAATTAATTCAATTTTAACCTTTAAAATTAAATAATAAAGTACAAGATACAAAGAAAATTCAAATGAAATTATAGACAAAATAAATGTTTCATGTGCATCCAAAATTTGTGACAAAAAAGAAAAGAAAATTTTAATTATATTGATTTTTGATTGGATGGGGTTGTGGTGTTGTAGATTTGTATTAACTTTTATTTGAATAATGAATTTTAATAGCAATTGTTTCAATTTTTAATCGAATGGTAACAACTTATGTTTAGATTTAAGGAGGTGAAGAGACGGTGCAACGATTTTATGATTTTATAGGATAATTTTACCGATTATATTATGTTACGATTATACGTGGAATCTAACTCGTAAATATTATGTATAATTGTAAAATCTTTTAATTTTACGATTTAAATCTCAAATCTATCTATCTTATTTCACGCCTACAAAAAAGTGTTGTTTAAAGTTTATGACACACTTTTTTAACTTCATACCATATTTTGTTGTTTCCTAAAGTAAAAAATGGTGTGTTAAATCATCAAGTTACATATCTAATATGATATCTCTAGTCGTAATACTTTTTTTTATATAAATTATATAATTATTTACATATGTATAATATTTTATTATGAATTTAATATATTATAAATAGACTTAATTAGTAACTTGGGTTCCTATGTTTAGATATTTTATTCACTTTGAAATATATATATATATATATTACTTCAATTGAGTTATTATTTAAAAAAAAATCTTAATTGAGTCTTATTTATATAAAAAAATTCGATGTAGTATCTTATGTTAAATTTGCTTGAAATCATTTTAAAGTGTTTTATGTTAAAATATCAGTTATCTTGTAATTTGAATATACCCAGTATCAAAATTAGAAGATTTATAAGATAAAATATGATTTAGATTTTGACTATGGTATTTTCGACCATTGTTAACGACGATTTAATATAAGAAACCACATATTTCATTTTTTTTCATAAATAAAATTCAAATTGAGCCAAAATCAAATATAAAAAAAAAGAATTAAGTATCTAAATATATAATTCAAATTACTAAACAAGTCTTATAAATATTAATAAATAGTAATAATTAATGTTTTGGGTAAATGATTTGTAATATGTCTTACTTAATTCTTATCCTATATTTAATGTAACAATATTCTTTGATATATATATATATATATAAATGGTTAGTTTTATAAAATTATCATCTATGTAATTACTTTTTCTTTTTTTAATTCTCTATGTTTCTTCGTAACTTTTTAACTAAACGTTATAATGGCGAAGCTTAAAAATATATATTAGGAATTCGAATATTATTTTTCAAATATACAAACTCGGGAGGTTGCCAAATATATAAAATATATCAATTAAAAACAATTTTATTTTATTTACGTGCTAATTTATTTATAAAAGAAAAAAATTGAAGAAGAGGGCCTCACACACACAGACAAAAAGCTCTGTCACCGCCTATAAACACATATTTTATTGATATTAAGAAAAGTGAATCATTGTTTTAATTGATTTAAACTATTTATTACAAATTTAAAGTATAATTTACATATCCAAAGTATTTATTTATTATAAATTTTCATTACAGTATAATCTATACATTTATTTTTGTTTAAAACAAAAGTCCATACAAAAATTGTACAACATGGAAAGCCATGACGGCTACAAAAGTTATAATATACCTCTAATGTGTGGATTCTAATATGGTTTAAAAAATGAAGTCAACGAGTTTTTATTCTTGCATAAAGGTGGAGTGAGACCTCACTCTTGAATTGAAACATGTGAAATAGTTAAAATTTTTGAATAATATTATATTAAATGCAGCCTTGGGCCATGCATATAAAGAATTATAAACTTTCTCACACACACAATAAAGTGTCCGTAGCTAATAAAACTTTGGTAAGAAATTAAAATTAAGATAAATAATGAATAGAAAAATTCCTCATGCTTGAGTCTGTCCTTATTCACATTAAGAGTTAAAATATATTAGTGTGGGTGGCTTAGTAGCAGCCGCCAACCACATTGATCATGCAAACCTCAGCTCTCGTCACTTGTGTATCATTGTATATTATTTAATTAAATATTTTACACAGTACTTTTTTTTTAATTTAGAATTTAAATGTATAGTTAAATTAATATCAATTTTGGTTAATTTTTAATCACGATTAGAATTTAAAATTAACATTTGTTATGTTCTCTACAAACCGGAACAAGCCACCCAGTCAAGAGGGCAAGATCACAATATTTTCGAGGTATTATTTGCTTCACAGTGTGGAATTTTGTTACGATTTTGTTCTTAAAAAACACCTTAGAGAGTGAAGGAATGAAAGAATATTTAAACTGTGTTTAACCTCGACTTCTAAACGATATGAGACTTATTGGATATACCGAAACAAGTCTTTTGGTCGAGGGTAAAGGAAATTGTCGATCCCACGGTGGGCGCCGAAAGCATCACCACCATGTTCCCAAGCCTTAAAAGCGCCTCAATTCTTCCAGATGGTGTTGCATTTTCCTCTACATATCCTCTTGCACCAGTCTAGCCCCACAGTGGGCATGATGTTCCGACCCGACCCAAATCTTTCTGGCAGCATCGTTAGGAACAATCACTGTGTTCCCGAGATATTTCTCGCTTTGGAGCATAAAGCTCTATCATTGTTTTGTTCTTCAAATATGCCTTATAGGAGGAAGAAGTATTTAAATTTCATTTAACTTCGACTTCTAAGTGAAGCGATGTGAAACTGAGCAGATGTATTATAACAATATTATAATTAAGATTAGTATTTTGGTTCCACTTTCAATTAAAAATTATGACTTAAAATCAATATTATATTAAGATTATAATTTAACATTAATGTTATTAAGATTATTATTGATAAATGAGTTTATAAATTTTATTTAAATAAAATTAGAACAAATATTATAATTTTATTTAATTATCCTTAATTAAGGTAACATTCAAACTAATATTAGAATGAAGATGGGTGTAGAAGTTAACTTAAGATTAAATTAACATTGAAAATATGTAGTGTGAATAAAATCTATATTAAAATTATACAATGCAGAAAAAGTATTAGAAAGTGTAAAATGTTATTATTATGTTAACAGTAATCGAACAATATGACCTTCTCTTTTGTTCCATATAACCACTAAGCCCTGTTTGTCTTCATATTAAAACAAAAAAAAATGCCCACAAAACCATTCGATTTGAAGAGATATTTGACTCGATACTAATTAGATAATGATATGTTAACCAATTTTATTTATACCACTAAAAAAATTAAAAAAAAAAGTGATTAAAATAGTAAATTAAAAAGGAATAAAAAAAGAATAGGTCAAAATATTTTAATCATACTAATATTGAGTTTAGATGATTGAGGCCCATACAGCCCCAGAGGTTTGTTATTAGAGATATGGTCAGTGTTTCCTACACCCCAAAATTACTAAATACACCCTGTCAAACATTATCACCGTTGCGGTTTCCATCATCATTATTGTTGCAGAGACAAGAAGAAAAAGAAATGTTGAATAAAAAACAAGAGAAAAGAATACTAAAAAAAATTGTTTGAATTTTTTTCAAAATCTATTTCATATATTTTAAAAAGTTCATTCCAAAAAACATTATATATGTTTTTAGTAGTAGTAAAATCCTAAAGAAAATACATTACAACTCAATATCTGACAGAGTGTCTTAAAAGCTGCATGGTCGATGTAAAAAAAAATAATATACAAGCAATTATTTTCTTAATTTTTTGTATATCGAATGAGTGCTAACGGAATTTTAAAATTGATAAATTGTTTAAAATAATTAATGCTTAATTACAATTAATATGAAACCGTTAAAGTATAAATAAAAGGTTTATAAAAGAGTTTTATCAGTTTCAAATATTTATCTCTTTAGGAACTTTGTTTTTAGGGTTATTTTTCTTTTTCTCTATATCTTTCACTCTTGTGTTAATTTGTTTGAATATCAAAGATCGTCAGGGTTAGGGTGACTCGGAGCTCTCTAGTTCTATCAAAATCAATTTCTTAAACTGAGTAAGTTGATCTTCTACAATTTTATTTTGTCCGGTTTTAATTTTTGTGCATGTGGGAAACCTTGACTTGCAGGTGTCATGTGAGTTTTCTTTGTGAATTTTCACTTATTAGTGGTTCTAATGATGTTCCCTAATCATGATTATGTTGTTTGTAGGTTGAGTTGTGAGCTCTGTTAGCTTTGAAAAAAGGGTTTGATACTCTTTTGGGTTGTCTAAATTGTCTCACTGGTAAGGGAAGTTAATTTTTTATTTAATTGATCATTTTGATAGTTAATTTGATGTGGTTTGTGAAATTGATGAGTTGTATGTTGAACTATTAGATATGTGGTTTGTTAAATTGATGAGTTGTATGTTGAATTGTTGATTTTGATTTGTGTTTGGTCTTGATTTGGGAAAAAAGTATAATATGTGTTTTGAGTGATTGAGTATGATTTTTAACTCTCTAAAACCACTTAGAGTAAAAAACACTAAAAGAAAGGTGCCCAATCAGTCAATTGCATATGATAAAAATTTTCCAAATTGTTGTTTCTGATACGGGCGCCACTATAGTTCCGTCAGGCGCTAGGTCCCTAACTCGGTGCCGCTGGATGTTAAAAGTCAGGAAATTCCAAGGCTGAGTGTCGGGCGCCACCCTATTTTTCTGATTAGTGTTCCTTTACTAAAATGAAGATTCCACTTCGTTAATAGTCAAATTTAGCTGAAATTTTGACAACTGATCTTATACACATGATTCTTCACTTTGACCAGTTGGATCTTTGTTTTGAAGTCTTTAGTTAGAGAAATGATTTTCAACATTTTGATGTATTTTATGTTTAGCGTTATTTGTCCTGTTTTGTATGTTTCTCTTATTTAACTATTTTAAGGTGTTTTGTGGTTAATGTGAAACATGTTTATGGTTTTCATTATGATTGATTAAGAGATACTCGATGGATTAGAATTTGTTGATACTAATACAAGGAGAACTAGTATTGTGTAATGTATGATGCATTGATGTAAGGATCCAGTTAGAAGTTATCTTGACGCTCTAATAACTATTCAAATTCTCAAATAGAGAGGAATAAGGTACGTGGTGAGAGGAGTAGGAGGTCTCAGGCTAGAGGTTTTACCTTGACCAAAAGTATTAATAGACTAACGTTGTATGTGGTAGAGCATAACTCTTTATCTCCCGCTCTGCAGAGAATGAAATACCACTACAAGTGCATAACTTACCAGGATTCGATATCAACGTAAATATCCAGATAATTGAATCATAGTCTTAAGTGTATATATGAAATTGAATGATAGATATTGTATGATTTGTGTAACTATATTTATAAATAATTTAGTCTTCTAATTACATTAGCTTACTCTTATTTTTTTGTGTCTTGTTTTTTTTTTAAATGATCACTTTATTGGTGTAAATAATTGAAGATTTTATAGTTGGACCAATGTACAAATAGACGAGATCTTCTTATTTTAAAGTTTTGTGTTTATATTTTAAAAAACCCTATCTGATATATTGTTTTTATTATAAAATAAATGTAATATTAATAAATAAAGTTCCTTTCTCTTGTTGTGTAAGGATTAAAAGCAAATTACCAACTCTACTGTATGATTTAGGTGAGAAGACCAGTAATACATCACAACATTTTTAAAGTAGTTTTTTATTTTTTATTTTTTAAATACCTTCATTAAAAATTGACTATATTTTATATTTTTCCTTTCATTAATTAATGAAAGAGTTTCCCAACTAGTATACGATGATCTGAACTAATTCAATATGTTTAGTTTTAAAGAGAAATAAATCAGTGAATCGGTTTACTTAAAATAAATCATCTTACACTTTTTTAATTTTTTATTCAAATATAGTTAGTATATACAAAGAACAAATGTTTGATCTTGAACATGTGCAATAATGTACTAAATTAGTTATATTAGTATTATCACATGTGATATTAGTCATTATCTTAATGAAATTGATTGAATTTGTAAATAGGTAAAAATATATAAAATAATTATGTAATTCTTACAACACTATATTTATAATGATCTAGAACAACTAGGTCTTAGCCCTTGTATGAAATCCCTCTGGACAAGAAACCCTTTAAATGTATTCTGAAGTTAAGATTTAGTATTACATTGTATAATAGATCTTCAAACATGTTAAACTAACTCAACAATTTTTCTCAATGAGAATATTATCTATAAAAAAAGTAATTTATTTTGTTCATATTCTTAATCTCTAATATTTTTTGAATAATGTATCTATTACAAACTAAAATTTTTCTTTTAATATTTTAAAAATTTTAAAAATTTTAACTATAACATAGTATATGTACTAAAAATACTTTTAAATTAAAAATACTTTTAAATTAAAAATACATCTTATATATTTGAAAAATATTTATTTAATATAAATTTAATAATATAAAATAAACATAGTTACTATTCATACTGAAACAATTTCAAATTAACCATTTTCTAATCCATTACAAACTAAAATGTTTTTAAATATTTTTAAATTTTAACTACAACATAGTATATGTAATAAAAATTCTTATTTAAATTAAAAATCCATCTTATATATTTGAAAATATTTATTCAATATAAAATTTAATAATATAAAAATAAACATATTTATTATAATACATATCGAAACAATTTCAAAGTAAACATTTTCTAATAATAATTATATTTCTTTATTATTTACAAGATTTTTTAAATATGCATCTCTTATATTCTTATTTTAAATTCATAAAAAATAAAAAATAAAGTATCTAAATACTAAATTTAGTTACATTCAGATTTCTTACATCATATTACATCATATTTTAAATCACTTGTTTAAATAGCATAATGAATTATAAATTATTAATAATTTATGTAATTATTATTATTTTATTTTAAAAAATAGACCGTCGCTTCCACTTATTTAAATAAGAAGAAATCACTGAACCCATTTCCCCCAAACTAAAAAGAGAGAGAGAAAATTTTGTTAGGGTTTCATGCATGTTGGTTCCTAGCCGAGAAATTTAATCTATAGAAAATTGTTTTTTCATTGAAAGAGACGATTTTGAGTTCATGGACCGCCTGCGCCCTCGCAACCGAGAGGTCTTTTCTGGATTTACAAATGCAGAGGTATTATTATAATATTATAGTTATAATGGCCATAAGTGTCACATCTTTCTCTTGAACTTATTTTTTGTCTTCCCTAAAAATTCAACAGTTTTCAAATGCTTTAATTATGTTCCTTTCGGTCTATTTGGAATTAGTTTAGTATGACTAATTATAAAGTTTGTAGTTCAGGGTTCATTGCTTAAAAAAATGTTATGCATGTCTTGTTTGAAGTTAGTGAATAGTAAACTGATACCTTGTATTGTATCTAGATAGCCATAACTATGGACATTTTGCAGTTTTGAACAGTCTAAAAATCTAGATCGCAGACCTCTTTTCTAAACCCTGGTTGTAGAATGTAGAGGGTGTGGTTTAACATGTTCTGTTAATGATTTGAACTTGCTTTGCTCTTGACAAACAGATTGAGAAAATGGAAAAATTCTTGAAAGAACCTAAAGGGGTAACATGGAGCAGAGAGTTTTACCAAAAACTGGCTGGAAGTTTCAAGTGAGTTTTATTTATTAATAATTTTTGGATTATTTTCTAGTAATAAATGAAGTATTGTCATTGAGGAGTGTTTGAGTATTGCAGTCGTTCCACTGGTCGCGCAGGGAAGCCGGTCATAAAATGGACAGAGGTTAATTTCCTTTTTTACTAACTCTTATTTTATTTACTTAATGTCTTGTGCATACATATCCTTCAAATAGTGCAGATGTATTCAGATATTGTTTATTTTTGTTCTTTCTAAAATAGTTTTTTCATTAATCCTTTATTTTGGAGGAAATTCTAGATTGAAGATTGGTTTCAGGCAAGGCTCCAAGACTTACCCCAAGTCCCTAACAGTGAGTTGATGGTTCCTAAGCATACGGAAGGTGAGTCTTCTGGTGGACCTTATGGTTCTCAGCATAGTCAGTAGTTATGCTACCTTCAAACATTCTAATGATCAAGATTAGATTATTTAGTATAATTGTAGCATGTGTCATAGCTGCCTGAGTTATGATAGGTTACCTATCTTATGTTTGATGTCTCTGGTGTCTGTGCAATCTTAAGTATTCAAATAATCATCAACATTGATTATTTAATATAATTGCAGCTGCCTAAGTTATGACTTTTATGCTCCTTTATTTTATTAGGATGTGTTTGGTTGAACAAAATATGAAAATGAAAGTGATAACAAAATTCTCTCCAGAAGATCTTTTTCACTTTCTACTTTCCTTCTCCTTTTTGGTATAGTTAACTGCTAGACTTTTTATTTATTGATATATCCAAGGAAACTCCTAATTAAATGACTTTATCTGGTGAGAGTGTGCCTGAACTGATTGTTTTACGGCAGATGTTATGCAAGATCCATCAGAGTTGGAATTTGAAGCAAAATCATCAAAAGACGGGGCATGGTAAGTACATGGAGATTATTGCAGTTAGCTCAAATTCTATTTGTGATCTGTGTTTATGATGTATTTTGAATTTTAATGTTATTGAGTGAAAGGGTTCCATATATACCTTTCAGAAGCATTCAAGAAAACTTCATGTAAAGTTTTCCACCATTATAAACCCACATGTGCATTATAATGCTTGTTGGCATGGTTATTTTGGAGTTCCTTCAATTGTTGATATTGATCATATATCTGTGTCCCCTTGACATGCATTAGCATGAAAAGACACATTCTGTGTGGCTGGACTTGTCCAAGTCTTTCTTTTTGCATTTGCTCCATTCTATTGTGTTCCAAAGATAGAACTTCTGTTGGAGTTCCCTTGTAGAGATATTCTTAAAAATATTCTTAAAAATAGGAGGCGCTCTTGCATCTATATAATCCAATTATTTCCTTGTATTCTAAGTTCTAATACAATTGTTTTCCCTCTTTTTAATAAATAGACAGTTATGGAGTTGCTTGTGGATTGATCCAGATGGATTATTTAAATAGTGTTTTTTAACATACAAATAAACGAGATGGTTATATTGGTTATTGTACCTGAACACTCCTGTCTTTCATCACTTTGTGAAATTCTAAACTAGCTGCTTTTTTTATGGTGATGTTGGATATTGTACCTGGACAGTTCTGTTTTTCATCACTTTGTGAAATCCTAAGCTAGCTGTTTTTTCTATTGATTCTAGGAAAAGATATTTAGAAGTTTAACAATTATACCATAATACTATAATGGTTAACCATGGGGTTTGGTCTCTATTATTCTTTCCCTGCTGAAATATTCTGAGTAGTTTATTTTTTTCTTATTGGTTGAACTGTACTTTTCCTTCTTTTTTATTCTGTTTTTGAAAATATAATTACTGATTCTCATAAATTTTACTGATCTGCTGCGATAGAAGCGTATTATATTAAGCATCACTGTTCTGATCAATCATGCAATTTCTAAATACTGTGTAATTGCAGGTATGATGTTGAGGCATTTCTTGCTCACAGATTCCTTAGCACAGGGGAAGCTGTAAGTTTCAACAATCATGATGTTGATACCTTTGTGTTAGAAGACTTGTTAGTGAATTCATAAATTGTTTTCCCTCATAGAAGTTACTAGATTTTTCCATCTGAGATACTCTTTCCTTTTGTTAAAGGAAGTCCATGTCAGATTTGTTGGATTTGGGGCTGAGGAAGATGAGTGGATCAATATTAAAAGTTCAGTCCGCCAACGCTCTATACCATTGGAAAACTCGGAGTGTTCGAACCTGAATGTTGGAGACTCTGTCCTATGCTTCCAGGTGAATTAGGCTGAATTTTCTCTTGTTAGGTTGCATCACTGGTAACTGTATCTAACGACAGTTCCAATTGAAATTTAGGAGAGGAGAGATCAAGCTATTTACTTTGATGCTCGGATTGTAGAGATCCAAAGGAGAATGCATGATATTAGAGGTTGCAGGTGTCTCATCTTAATAAGATATGATCATGACAACAGTGAGGTGCATATTTCTTCAATTGGATGTGTTAATGTGTTAACGTTTCTGTGTGTAATTTACAAGCTTTTAATGTTATGTTTATCATTTCCAGGAGAGCGTTCGGTTGAGAAGACTTTGTCGCAGAGCAAAATATTAGGTGTATTTGGAATGAGTTATTTTCTATGTCCCAAGTGAGTTTTCAAGTTTTCAAGAATTCATCCAATAACCTGGGTGCAGTAGGAAGCAGCTAGCACTGACACTTGGCATGGAGTTTTGATGGGAAAAAACTATTGGAAAATGGTTAATAGTCAATTAGATTTTTTTTGCTTATCATTATTAGTAGATTATGGCAAGTCAAAAGACAAGTTTCAATTATGTACCCTTGGGGTGACTCAATTGTGGAACAGATGTTTTCGTTTTTCATTATGGTAAGATAATTATTATGTTCTTGGAACTGAATGATACGACAGACAAAATGATTAAGGTTGAATGAGTAGAATTAAGATTTATTTGATGAATACATATGATTGCTGTGATCATACATGTAACATAAAGACTTTGTATATTCTGTGCATCAAGAGAGGAATTAGTAAATTTGATAAAATGTATCCTATAATCATCATTAACTAAAATTATCCGTCTAATCTGTATAAATAAATTAAGAAAAATACAGTTTCTCGTTACAAAATACGACAGACAGTGTGGTTGATTTGTTAGTCGGTTTTAATTATTTATCCTGAGGAACAACATCTGATATGTCATGTAGATAACATCATAATATAAATTTTGAAGGTTTTATCAAAAAGTTTTGAAGGTTTTATCAAAAAGTTAGCACAGTTATGTACAAATCAAAATTTACATGACAAACATACTAATCATAACCATTTGACAAATTTTAGAATTAATAAAAAAATGAGGGACCAATTTGGCTTTATATCTTTTAAGCAATAGCTCAAATTGTTAGTTGACTTTATGGTTTGAGTCTTCTGGTTCATGCAACAATTACTGAACTCAGAAGATAACTGGTAAGCTATTGAACAATAATATCATCATCATCATGCCCAATAGGTCAAAATTTTATTACATGTGTGAGAACAAAAGCATTATTAATTCATTTATATACACCTCAGTCTAAATTTTTAAGTAACCCACAAAATTCAGAATCTGCTTTGTTCAAAATCAGCTACTTTAAATTTTTCTACAAACATAAACACAGGCCATTACAACTTTATATTTGCATTTCTATCATAAAAAAAGTACCATTGAAAATAATTTTTATAAAACTAGTTTAAAATAAAACCATAAAACATAAGTATTTTTAAGTGAAAAAAAAATAGTTACTTTAAAATAGGGAGACCTTTTAGTAGAAAGATTATGCCAGATATTTTATTAGAACATTATGTTAATTCAATAAAAATAATCAAATTAAGCAACTCAATTAAAGAAAAAATAATAGTAATAATAAAAAAGTGCACCCTCATACACAAAAATATTTACAGGAGAATTCAACCAAAAACTACAAGTTACTTTCTTCACACAACCAAGTCAATTCTCGGTAGGAATATAGCTATTAGGTGGCACGTCCTTTTTAAAAGGTTATGGCTTCTTGAATTGAATTGGTTAAAAACCATGACATGGTCATTGCATTCAAAGATTGTACTAGGCAAACATTAAAAAGATGCTACAAAAAACAAAAAAAGCACACTATTTACTCATCAATTATAATTATGACTAACTACAAAATTTATTATACATTATCCACATCATCATCAGAGTCTTAACTACTAATTTCCATCTTCCAGATACAATGATTCGCCCTTGCATACCACAATAATTCACCGCTTTTCCAATACCAGAATCAATAGCCGGGGAAACACCTAATCAAATAGATATTCAACATAAAATGATTTGACCACATAAAAAAGAATATAATAAATATGGCTTGTGCGTAGTCCATACACAGATTGACATAAACCATGTATTTTCTTTCCCACAGGACACTCATCAATGTATTCCAAAGTCACCATCTTAGATCAAGGCAAGACAGCATGACTCAGTTTAGAGGATACCATTGCATCATCCCGAATTACGTTGGTATCTCTTAAGGCAAGCATGATATTCATATAGTCAAACGATAACTCAAATCTAGAACCTGATCATGTTTCATATTGCTCTGGTTAATTATTACATTTCTTACAATATTGCACTTGGAAAAAGATGAGCAAATAGGGGGAGGAAGGCTCTCCATTTGATCAGTTGCCAAGATCCAACACTTAAAAAGAACACTCTTACTAGGGCCCAGCCCAATCTTTTATGGACTATTCATTCCCTTGGAAACAAAAGACAGATACATAAGTTTAGGAGAAAAGCTCCTAAAATTAAAAATAGCATTTTTTTTAGTGAACAGGATGTGAAAGATAATCCACTAGAGCCAGTAAAGTGATTGGGAACTGGGAAGCATACAGATAATCATAGGCTCTAATCTGAGTACCACCATTGTACACCAAAATAACCCCAGAAAATCACATCTATAGTAGGGATTAGAGAAACTTTCCACTTTAAGAAGTCAAAAATACTCCAAGTAATAAAAACCCAAGTTTCCTTTGGATCCCAATTCCAATATGATCTCTATGCCTCATTAGCCCATACTGCTCCAGATATATTATCTATTGTTAAAAAGATAAAACCTAGACTAATAGTATGGTAACGGATCCAATTGTTGAATAAATTGATATCTAAAATAATTATAAGATGATAAGACGGAAAAGGAGTTTGTTGTAAAATATTCTTTTTATCATTCATATTTAACCAAACATCTCACGGAGACACTACTATTTCTCTTCAAGATCAATAATTGTAGTAGTGTGATATTCAACATTTGAGAATTTTGGTATTATCAGAACATAACTTTGAAGTTCAAGCCACTCCCTAAATCCCCCAAGAAGATCCAAATATTCAAAAAGGAGAATAACATACGGCAAATAGTTCCAAAAAAACCAGTTCATTGAACAGCTTCTGATTTCCTTGACCATATAGGTTGTTCCGACAACATAACATTGCAAGGACCAACCAAAATCTGCAAGTTGCCACAGGCACGGAAGTTAAATATATGGTCGAAACAACCTGAATTCCTATTGAGCAAGAAAATATGTGAAGCAACATGACAAACAGCCAGTGCAATCAAGCCAGATAATCACTAAATGTTTCATGCATATATAGCATATCTAGATAAAACAAGCTACAAGAATATTTTAACTGCCCGATATAAAAAGTAGAATAATAATTGAGGCAGAATTAAATACCTGCTTGACGTGTCAAGTAACTCAGTAAATATACAGATCAGTATTGAGACGGTAGAGAATGAAATGTGCACCTTGCAATGTTTGTTGTTAGAACATAAAATGATCATCCAGTCATATAGAACGACTGACCAGGAGAAGCCCATCATGTAGACTTCGGAAACCAAAAGAAGTAATTAGAATAACAATAGTAAAGTCACCATTATCTACACAAATAAGTGAAAAATATTTGAAACATCTAGTAACTGAGATGATGCTTAGATAGATTCCATTCAAAACAATCAAATAGATCGAAAATGTAGAAACCACAACTTTCTTAAAAGTAGAAAGAATTTGAACTTATAGTGCAAAAACAATTTTCAAAAACAAAACAGGAAAAGAAAAAAAAGTAAACATACTTCTTAAAAAAAAATTGAACTAAAGCATTGGCATCCTTCACTTTCATTAGATGTACTCACAAATCAAACAGTGTTGGGACTAAACTATAATAACAAACGAAAAACGCAGCAGCAATAATAATAATGACAATGATTAAACAATTACAAACCGCTGCCAAAATGAACAACTTTCTATTCGTCAAATTCAGACATGGAGAAGCCCAGAAGAAGATTTAAGTCAGAAGTGACTAGAATAAAGAGGGCCAAGTACAAGGGTGCAAAGCTTAAATGTCCAGTTCACACGCGAAAATCTAAGTTCATATTTGTTAAATACCACCGGTAAACAAAAGCCTAACCTGTGCACATGCCTTCAACATAGCAATAATTACTGTTCAGATCTGTACAAACTTTATATCAAAAGACTCTTCCCGATTGACAATCTAATTTTACTCACAACTCAAGTATTTTTGACAGCTGAAATACAGTGCACAGGTTTTGCATCATGATATGTGATGGTGACCATAAAGTAAGTTTAGCATACATTAATGCTTAACTGCATTGTTCAGAACATTGGTCAGAAAGCATCTTCAGTTCCCAAATAGAAGTCAGAGGAAGCAGGTTTGGGTTTGGGCAAGTCAGCCAGAAATCTCAATTTCAGCAGGTTATGACACTGTTCTCCCATAGCAAATAGATGCAATATAGAGATTCTTTGCCCATTTATCCTGCAGAAACAAAACACCAAATGTCAACAAGTATGATCATAGAATTGGTAATGAATAAAGGAAAATTAGATGCACTGTTTACCTTGACATGAGAGCTAGGAAAAGCATTTGTACGGAGTGTCTCCTGAGTTTCATCAGCTGGTTTTCTTCTTGGGACACTAAGAACAAAAGCAGCCTGGTCCCATGTTGCAGCAGTTGAGGTGATGCGATAACCATTTTCCCACCTTAGATGAATACCTTCGCTGGGATACAAGAAATCAAGTTCCACAACCTGTCTTTGAGCATAGAGAGAAAAAAAAAAAAAAAAAAATAAATAAAAA
>Ga0099822_1006705_pt1 | contig 14955 bp, 7 predicted proteins | sample CowpeawhiteBW_FD_76839 | JGI IMG/M metagenome (GOLD analysis project Ga0099822, IMG submission 76839) | Root nodule microbial communities of legume samples collected from California USA - Cow pea white BW | ecosystem: Host-associated > Plants > Roots > Nodule | place: USA: California | collected...
AAAAAAAACATGTTTACGTTTTACATAATTTTAAAGTAGTAAAATATTTACATTATTACATTAGTAAAAACTTAAAGTAAAAATCAAATATCATTTTCCATGAGAAAAAAATTATGATATATTTACTGTATTGGACTATTTAGCAAAGATAAATATTATGTGTAAAAAGATTTAAGATTTTTTTTGTAAGGTTATTTGTAAATTTAAGGCCACATTTTTTTTATCACATATCTTAAAGACAACATTTTAAAAAGTATGGTATAAATAGTCAATATTTTATGAAATTTGGTCTTTGGTAATTTTTAAACCACATCTATAAAAAGGTGTGGTCTTTGTTAATTTTTAAACCACCTCAATAAAATTGTTGTCTTTAATATATTTAAGCAACACTTTTTTATGTGTTGGCAAGTTCATTGTTGCCTAAGGCAAAAAATGGTGTAGTGTTCCCTACAAGAAATTGAAGACTTTTAGAAATCCAATCCCATAAGGTTATCATGACAGAATAAAAGTCTTGATTGCTCATGTCATTTTGCTTCAATGCACAAATATTTGTCTTAAGTTGATAGTGTTTGGCAAAATTAGACTATGTATACAATTGAGATATGTGATTCAATAGAGCTTCAATTGCCAATTGAGCTTCAATAGAGTGTATGAAGGAATTATTGACCCAAGTGATAATTTAGAGTTATCAACTTCCCATGCCTCTAAAGCAGTAGCATAATCACCAACTTTGGTGTCAATCGGTTTTGTTTTAACACCTAAAGTATAACACCACACAAACTTTCCACAAAGAAAATTACCATCTAATTGTACACTAATAGACTGAAGAGAATCATCTTTATTGTAAGACTCGAGAAAATTAAATACTTAATTAAATAATTATTTAATAAATGCGGGTAATAGAAGCCTTTAAGGCATTTAATGCAGAGAGCTATGACGTGGAAAAGTACTAGCTCAAATGGTTGAAATTACTTTGATTGTGTGAAAGGACTTATATTTGAATGTGAGATGTGATAATGGAATCCTAAAAAATTTAGGAATTATCACAATTGTGAATTGGTTGAATTGGTTGTGCACTTGAATTACTAATTGATGAGTTATGGGTTCAAACCTTGCTAAGAACAAATTTACTCTCTTTTTGCGAATTTTTTCCTTAGCGTGGATATGGAAGGGTTTAGGAACCCTAGCAGCCAAGAGAGGTAGCTTAGAAGGCAGAAAAACATTCCAATTATGAGGGTTGAATAACAATTAAACTATTTTTTTTATTTAAAATTCGTTTTAGTGTTAATTACACTTAATTAAGGTAGTGAGTGAGAGAGAGAAGGCAATTGGAGGGGGAAAGGGAGTGCTACTGTTCGTGTGAAGGCTAGGCAAGGGTTTCAGAGGAGTGGTACTTAGTGAAGGAAAGGTGAGGCTGAAATCAACACTATCAAAGCGAAACCAAAGGCTATAAGGGTTTTGGTTGAAGGATACACACATCAAATTCGTGTTTTAGCAAGGAACCCAGGTTAGGGGAGCTACTTTTGCACATTTTCAATCCTATACGATATACTGTTTAATTGGATAAACCCTATTGCATGAACCCCGTTCCAAATTGTGTTGTTTTCGCGTTTTCTGGGTTTCTGCCCAGAAACCGCCTGGCGGGCATGCATGTGCTGCCAAGCGGTTCATCAATTTGTGCATGGTTTTGGTTTCTGTTGGCTTAAACCACCTGGTAGGGATGAATATCCGCCAAGCGGCGCGACAGTGCTCGCGGTTTTTGGCTTGTTTTGATGTTGTTTTAGTGTAAAAGTAATGTGATTCCTGGAATCAATACGCGTATACCCTATTGGATGTCCTGTTGATATAAAACTGACTCGAATTTTGGGTATGGCAGAGTTTTAGACCACTTGTGCATGATAAACTATGATCATATGGGCAAGGGTGAAGGGAAACGAGAATTTGATTGATTCAGGAGCGGAAAAGATCAAGAAACATCTTATGAATTGAATTAAGCACAGGAAGTTAGTCTCTTATATTATGAATTATCGCATTTTGGTGTGTTTAGCATTAGGAATGGATACTGGTTATGGGCTGACATACTCGCAGGTATGGAGAAGCATAGGTTTAGGCTGATTCTAGTGTACCGCTTGGCATCGCTAGGCTTGCTGCCAGGCGATGGCAAGGCACAGGTGCTGTTTTATGAGTTTAGGTAATGGAAAATGAAGAAAGGGATCTAGGTGAGTGAGTGGTACTAGAAAATTATTGATGAAACTGTGAGGAACAATATAATTATGGTGTTGAATTGTGTGAATTGGAATAAGTGTGAATGTATGAGCATAATATGGCGTGGTTAAAGGAAAGTAAAATTCAAGATAGGGAGAATAATGATTCAAATTCAGAGATTCAGGTTTGGAATGTGTAGTGTTATTTGATGGTGTATAATTGGGACATGAGATAGTGTGTCGTCATGAGATAAGGTATGAGATATGAATTGTGTAGCATGGATGGAACGCTAAAGGAGTAGAAAGTGTATTACTGTTGTAATGCGATCTAGGTTGATAATGTGCTATAAGGTATTGTGTAATGGCCTTATTCTGAGTTAGGTTGGATCATTGGGTAATGATTGAAGAACTTGGTAAATCTTAGATTTTTGTTGTGAAATTGAGAATGGAAAAATTATAGGTAATGGTTTCACTTGTAGGGTGCCAAGGGTTCAAGAAATCAGATTGGGATGATGGAGAGTGTTTTATTACCTTGGAGGGGTTATGAGAGTGAGAGACAACCTGATTGAGGTGTGAAAAACAGCAACTGGTGCATTGCTGATACAGCGCCTGGCGGTTGGAACGTGTGCGCCAGGCGAGAAGAGCTCCAGGGAGGGTTCTACAACAATGGGCGCCTGGCGGTGGAGTGGGAACCGCCAGGCAGAAGCGAAGCAGTGGACTTGCTGTTCGTGGACCTGGCGCCTGGCGGTGTGGCTTGAACCGCTAGGCGGTTAGCACTGATTGCGCCTGGTGGCACTTAGGGCTGCGCCCGACGATGGTGCTGCAGATTATGACTTGTGTGCACGTTGCTTTTAAGCGATAATGCTATACTTGGAGCGGGAGATGTTGTGCCATGAGCGGGTAGGTTCATGGATGGTGGTTAACATGTGATGATATGAGCGGGGAGGTTTATATCCAGTTACTCTCGCGTGGGGATACGAGCGAGGTAGGTTTGTATGTTCCATGCTCATGCTTGAGAGATGCCACGTGCGGGGAGGTACGGGGCTGGTGGATCACATGTGTTGGACTACGGGCGGGCAAGTCTGTAGAGCAGGACTACGAGCGGGGAGGTTCGTAGAGGCAGGACCACGAGCGGGCAGGTTCATGTGAGCATCATATTCCCGAGTCCAAGGCTAACCATTTGTGTGATTTGAAGGCTATAAAGCCTTGGGGTTAAGGTCTTAGCCAAGAACTAAGTAGATTGAATAAGATGGGTGTATAACTTATGTTGCATATTATATATATGTTATTTTTATTTTCTCAGCTCACCCTTTTTGTTTGTGTATGACGATGATCGTGTGATTTGTTACACGGGAGCAGATGTTGATACAGGTGATGCTGAGGACGCTCAGGCGACGGAGTGAGGGCTAGCTGTGATTAAGCTAGGAGTTTATTTATGTTATCATTTATGTTTGGATTTTTGGGAATTGTAAAGTTTTAAATACTACGATTTTAATAATTGTGGCGCGATGTTTAATTATTTTAAATTTTCCCGTTGGGAATAATAATATCGTGACGTTTTATTTTTCTTTTCTTTCTTTATTTATTTAAATTAGTAATATTCCTTAGGGATGTTACATTTACAAGTTGCCATAACAAATCGAATGCAAAACATAAATGTGAACCACACAATGGAAGCAACGATCAAAACATAAGACAGACCCAATATTAGAGGATTGCAAATACCTTAAAAGTGTGATATCGGGTGAAACCTAAAAAATTTCGAAAGAGGCTTAGGACTTAGGGCTTAGGGTTTATGGCCTAGGGCTTGCGAATTAGGAAAAAGGAACCTATTGCAAGAATCCCTTCTCAATCATAAAATTTGCGAAAATAAGGATTTAGGGTTTAAGAAAAAGAAACTATTACAAGAATCCTTTATCAATCCTTGATTGTTTGGGGCTCTGATACGATGTAGAAAACAACAAACAAATACATGAAGAAGGGGATTGTATATTATTAAGTGTGTATAAAATGTTATAAGATGAGTGTTATATATAAACCATAAATAAATGAACATAAAACATAAGCCTATGCTAACAAAAACCAACCCAGTAGGGAGCGAATTGCCATGGATAACATATTATTATTATTATTATTATTATTATTATTATTATTATTATTATTATTGCATTGGAAAATAAGATTATAAAACATATTTTGTGCTCTTATAAATGCAAACATACGCTATTTATCTTCTGAACACGGTTGAAATTTATTGGAAATTACAAAGGAGAATCGTAGTCTGAAACAAATAATTTTTGTGACTTATAATGAGCGAATATAAAAGAGAGTCCACGGAAGATGAAATCTACCTTTTCTGTCTCGTTTCACTACTCTTTCTAAGAGAGGTTTTGAGTTTTTTTATCAAAGAGGGTCTTCTGGGGGAGTCCGCCCTTGAAATCGAACCTTCAAGCTATTAAGAATCATAGTCATCCAAAACAAGAAAACTACAAAAGTGATTAATTGTTGGAGTGCCCATGAACCAATGCTCTCCTTCACTTGCGTTTTCTTCATTTCAGGTTCCAGTTTTTTATTGTCAATGGTTTCGGAACCAAAGTCTCTCCATCTGGGTTGTCCGCTACGGCCTTTAGATGCCAGTTTTTCATCAACAATAGTTTTGGAACCAAAGTCTCTTCGTCTGGGTTGTCCGCTACGGCCTTTAGATGCCAATTTTTCATCAACAATAGTTTGGAAACCAAAGTCTCTCCGTCTGGGTTGTCCGCTACGGTCTTTAGATGCCAGTTTTTCATCAACAATAGTTTCGGAACCAAAGTCCCCCTGTCTGGGTTGTGCGCTACGAAGTTTAGTTACCAATTTTTCATCAACAATAGTTTGGAAACCAAAGTCTGTCTCGCTGGGAGGTCTGCGAGGGATATTAGGGACGATTGGGATACCCTTGCTAGTCCTCTTTCTTCCATCGTTGGCCATGGGAATTCCTCGCTTAGATTTTATCTGACATTTACCAGTTTTATATATACAGCAATCTTATACTAGGTTTGACAACTAATCTATCATTTGAAACTTTCAAATTGGCAATGTGAAAGGTAGCTATTAAGTATTCTCCATTAGCCCACCTACCCCGTTGAATTCAACCTTCATTAATAAACAACTGAACCATATGCAGGGATTTAAAACCAAATATCTGTTTCATTTACGCCACTATTATTTTAACTTCTCCATGGTCATGATTCATGAATATCAATTTGTTCAGCAGATTAGGTTTCTCAAAATATTTAATATATTACTCTTCCTTACAACACAATGATAATTCACTCATGATGTATGACTCTTGGATGACCAAAATATATTGACCAGGCTTCAATTAGACTGATGGTAGAGATATACTCCATTTTCTAATAAACACCTATCTAATACTATATATATATATATATATATATATATATATATATATATATATATATATATATATATATATATATAATATTTTTACTTCAATATATAAACTAATTTTTAGAAAAATCAAGAACAAAATTAAAATGCTATCTTCTTTTACTAGATTTCATTCTTACGAGTGCATTATTTAGACCACTTATCTTTACCTTTCAGGAATTTAATTGTCTTAAAATTTATTGTTTTAATTACAATTGTTGGGATACAAAGAGCTTTGAATGAAATTATATGCTAAAATCATCTTTTTACCTCTAACAAGAAGAAAGTTCTAGATAGGCAGTATGTACTAGACACTCTAGTTGGGAGAGTTTAATAAGAAAGCCTAGTATGTTGAAATCCAATAGATAACTTGTTAAATTATTTATAAATTGAGTTTTTGATGACATTATATAATTGAAAAGATGTTTTTTAGTGTTCTAATGTGTGATTTGTGTTGCTAAAGCGAAACGAAGTTCCTAAATCATAATTTACAGGGATTAATCGTCTAACGATAATGATCCTATGTAATCATGACTAAATTGGAAAATTTACTCTGACCGAGTTAAGATTGCAGGCTTTTATTAAAAGAGTAAGGTGTTGAGAAATGATAAACATAATGTATAATACCTTCCAAGAAAACAACCTATGAGTGTTTGCTAAAAATCTATATTGAGAGACAATACTTGTAAAGTAGTATGTAACCAATAATTTATTATTTTATAAATTGATATCTAAATCCATCACTATATAATAATTAAGAATTTTTTGTTACTAAAATTAGTAGTTAATGAAAAATTTTCTTGTACTAAAATTTTAGTGGTATTCTTTAGGTTGAAGTTTATAACATATAAGGCAATTATTTATTACTAAGTGACTGTAACTTTTATATTTAACTGAAACGCTACACAGGAATAGTGCAACAGCGCAGTTCTGGGGTTCTTAACACCACCCCTAGAAAACTAGGCACACCACGATGTCAACAGAAAACAGGATAACAAGTCTACAAAAATGTATATAAATCCAAGGACAAACAAGTACATGGGCCATAGCTCTAAAGAAAAGCCCACAAAGAAACTAAAGTCCAGTCCACGCGGACTATGTGGCGAAACCATCACCTCCCTATTGTCCACGGGTGTTCCTCGCATCTGCTCACACCAACAAGTTGATGATCATCGCAAAAGAGAGTACCACACAGCAGAACACACAACAATAAAAGTAGGGTAAGCTAGAGCACAAAAGAATTCATCCATACAACCAAATATATATTCACCATACCATGTACACATATCAATCAAGCATGTTATGACTTCTCAGACAATATAGTAAGACACGAGTCGACTCATCCGAATACATATAACCTGGTCGGATTCAGTGAATGCTTGCACTTGTGGTGGATACCTCTGCTCACCCCCGAGCTATGTGTTACAAGTGTTACAATGAATCAATTTCCCTCCCCACAAGGTTAGCCCTTAATGAATTTCAGGCCTCCTGCTACTCTCACCACAAGAGTTAGTTCGCTCTAGGTGAGACTAACTGACTCCTTAGATTGTCAGGATGCAACCTTACCTTGAATCCTTACCTAGTTATACAGATGGGGGGCACCACCATGGACACCCACTAACAGGGGCCATAGAATAACGTCCCAACCACTGAAGCGCGACCCTGAAAGTCTCAACTAGAGACTCAAAGGAATTACGCACTAACACAGACCAAACATAATCACACAGCCAAATAACATTCACCATGCATGTATACGTTCATCATACCAACCTTTAAAGCCAACGCCTTTCATGTTCCAGGTCTAACTCATTTCAACTCATCATAAACCATCCATGCATAAAGGATTTCCAACTCATCTCATTATCATGACTCTTTAATACCAACCATTTAATTAGAGTCTCATACTAAACTCATATCAACCCATTATTCACAACTCATGACTCACACCACTCATACATACTCATTTATCTCATACTTTCAATACAATACTTAAAACCAAGCAAGCATTATCCATACAAAGTCAAGAAAACAATCACATATCACACTGCCTCGCCCAACACCTCGCTCAGGCTAAAGGGTCTCGCTCAGGCGAGAGGCTCTCGCTCAGGCGAGCCCCCTTCGCCTAGGCGAGAGATCGAAAAAGGGGAACAGTAGCTCACACGGGAACTCGCTTAGGCGAGACCCCTCTCGCTTGGGGGAGATGGTCGCTCTCTCAGGAGCAACGTGGTTCGCCTGAGCGACCACTCGCGTGAAACATCTTGAGTGAGCCTCTGTTGATCTCGCGCAGGCGAGCCATGCTCGCTTGGGCGAGAAAACCAGTGCTCACCATTGTTCTCTCGTGCACAAACGCCCAACAGATTCACCAAGGTTCAATACAATCGTACACAAGTTTGCATCAACATACCAACATATTTAAAATGATAAAACAGTGGTACAAACATCATAACTCAAAGAAAGGGCGAACCCTAGAGGCTTCAACATTGAACCATGGAGCACAGCAACTCGAGAGATAGACTGGGAACAGTAGAAAAAATGAGATTATTATTGAACCCTAAACGGAGGAATACAAAAAAGAGTAATAGGGAGTACAGGTAGGAGATTTGGAATCATTTACATGGAGCAGAAAGCAATACTAAGCTTTGAACGGACTGGTTTGAGACGAGAAAGCAAACCCTTGTAGAGCTCTAATGGTGTAATTGAGAGAGATGGCTTCAAATCTATGAATGAATGAGAGTGGAAACGTTAGGGCAACCTGGGATCAGCTTTATCCTATGGGCCAGCTCTTTGGCCCATCAGATTTGGGACAACCCTTTTTGTTAAAGGTTACAAAAAGAATAGGGCCTTACAATGCTGGTGGAACTAATTCTTTGTTTTGTCATGGTGTTAGTTTTATTGACATTAAATAACATTTTAATATTTACTTTATAACTTGCATTTTGTTTAACATATCTTTATAGTTGGCGCTAATTATATTATTTAAATTTTAATATTATGTACAAAAAGGACATTTGTTTATTGTTACTGAAATGATGAAATTATTGTAACACCCCAACAATGGAGAGAAGTTCTATTTACAAGTTGCATACGTCATAGATATCATTTTTGTGTGTAAAACCAACAATATTCTGCAAAGATTTTCAAAGATTGTTATCTTCTTGTACTTCTTATAATCTTTCACAAGTCGATAATTCCACAAATATCGTCCTCTCTGGTCTGAAACGAAGATTGTGTATGTAGAAGATACTCTGATGCTCAAGTCATCCAAGTGTGTGAGATGGCAATAAATGTTGTTATAGTGAATGTAATCAAAATACCTCGAGTATTGTGCTACTTATACCATCATTATGGTTTCTTACCTGGATGGGCCTTGATCCATATGATTAGTTACCTTAATTAACTTCTAAGCAATTGATGAGTTCATATTTATGCCCTCATTTAATTTTTAATTGAATTTTGTTCTTAAAAGATGATTTAATTAGCATATCTTATAATTTGGTTTATTGAGCATGAAATATAAAAACATGTTAAAAATAGTTTTTTAGTTGCATAAATGATCTTTGGATATTTTGAGTTGTGTCAGTGCAGCTGCAACTAAGTTGAGCTCATAGAGGTGTGGAAATAAATTGATTAAGTTTCATGACACCTTAAAGATAAATCCAAGAATAAAAAAATTATAAAAATCATTAAAATCCAAGTCAAGCATTGCATGAAGAAGGCAAAAAAAAGCTTGAAAGAGTGAAGAAGTTTGGGGAAAATATGTCCTTAGTAGTTTGGGGAACGAACAGTAAAAATTGAACCTTGCAGCTTTCTTTATCTTTTCCTAAAAGAAAGAGCTTTCATAATTCATAAATATTTATGATAAAAGTTAATTTGGGGAAAATATGTCCTTAGTAGATATTTTATTAGATATTTTTAGATAATTATCTTATTTAATTATATCATAAAATATCAAAAGATAATAACTATCAAATCTTTTTAAATATGGAAAGATCTTCTTAAATCTTTTTAGATCTCCACAACAAACAAATATATCTTAAAGAAATTGAATGATTTAGAAGTTAATTGGAGTAAATTATATAATAAACTTGTTTAATTATAATCGGAGGAAATTATACATTTAAGTAACTAACTTATTTAATTATATCAGAAATTATGAACCAGTTATATTTGTCAAATAATTTTAAAAATGACTATATCTCTTCAAATATTATTAGATATTCATAACCACTATAAAGATAAATGATACTTACAATTATTTTAAAGATATATGAGAGATTTCAATAAAAAAAACTAGATTCAAGCTCAATCAAATCCTATATAAAGAAACCAAGGGGAAGTAAAAAAACAAGTTCGGAAATTTGGAGTTTAGGAACCCTCTAGGTGGGGCTAATTTTGTTCTCTCTCTCCACTCTCGTCTTTTATTTTGATGTAATATTGATTCCATAGAGTGCTAGGCTTCTAGGGTTGGTTCCACTATAATTTCATTATGGATTTTGAGGTTAGAATGAAATAATTTCTTTAACCTTTTTATTATTTTTAAGGTTTCAAATTATCTATGTATTTTGTTTTTGAATCAAATAAAAAGTAATGATTTTACATGCTAGCTAATTAACAAAGTGTATAAATATATATGCATGTTAATCGTATAAGTTGAAGGGCTTTTAAATTTAGTTTATACTTTACTTTGATTTTATTTAGAAATTTTCATATGATTAGATGAGTTTTAACCAATAATTGAGACTTTACTTTGGTTAAAAATTATTCTAACTAAAATTAGTCAAGACTTTACTTTGATTAATTAAGTTTTTTACTAGGTGAAGAGATAAAAGAATAGACATATAGGCTTAGTAAAATTTGATTGAGACTATACTTTGATTAAAATTACTATGATAATATAAAAGTGTTCACTTTTAATTGAGACTGTAATTTGGTTAAAAGTGAGAATGCCAATAAATTAATTGAGACTTTACATTGATTAATTTGCAAATCTACAACAATAATTATATGAATGATAATCCTTAGATAACCAATGAAGAATTGAAAAACTAGTGAAATCAATCTATTTCCTTTATAATTGTTTTTATATCTTTTTATTTTTTTCCAATATTATTTTATTTGACTAACACCTTTTGTATAGTTTTTATCAGAACTAATTTGTCAAAAAATTAATTTTGTGTTCGTTGGAAGATGACTTAGGGTTGACTTTACCCTTTCTATTTTGTTAACTACTACCTTAGCAATACTGAAGTTACTATAGTTTAGTAATATTAATTTGATCGTGTCAATAACAGCATTATCAACAATCTACTAACAATGCTTTAGATATTTCCTCTAATTAATTACCTTTGACTATACTAGTGACTTGGCCGTCTAGATATCATCCTTGCCGATATGGTGTCCTCCAAGTCCGCCTACATGTTGGCCGAGTACATCTCGGCCTAGGTGTGAGGTGTTGTTGAACATATTTAGTACATCATCTATGTTACAAAATTGACAAGTGTACAAAATCGTACAAGTGATAAAGTAGATAACTCCAAATATCGTTTTCCTATACAGACTCACGTTGTTTAGAAAAAACTGTGATTATTTACTAATTAAGGCCAAGAACATTAAAATAATGAAATGTATTAATTTTTGTTTATGAAATAATTCAAAATTGAAGAAAGCAAATTAAATTTATGAAATTAAAATATATGGTAAAGGCTTCATTGGGGCTGGATTTCGTGCATCAAATGAATATGAAAAGACTAATAATATATTTATAATTTCTAACTCTAGCATTCACACCACTATGTAACAAGCCCTAATGTCTTAACGACAAATCTAAAATTTAATAAGAACTTAGACCTTTCCTTATTAAAAGTTCGCCTTAAGCCTTAAGTTTGGATGTTAAGAATGACCAATGATGTAATTTATGTCTAGATGCATAATAAATTAGTTGTCTATTATAGTCTAGGTTATAATACCGTCTAATGATTAGATATGCACAAATATACAATCAATAATTATCATGACGTTAGGATCAAGAATAAAACATAAAATTATGGAAAAGAAATATATCAAATAGCATAAATTGCAAAGAGTTATGACATATTACATCAACCTCGTGAATATGGGGAGTTAGCTACTCTTATACATTACGAACACTGGAAAAAGAACAATGTTAAATGCCTTCAGCCTCCATAATGCTCCTTTGCCTCCAAGGATTTTAAAAAGAATAGAGGAAATGCAAAATACCTTTTAACTGCCTCAAGCCTTCTTTTTATAGATTTTTCAGAACTAGACTCTGCCTAACATTTGTACTTGAATAAATTGTAATAGTTAATAATAGTTAATATATCTTTCAATCTTCTAGAATTTCCATATCTTTGATATATTCTTCAAATCTTATGAAATTTCAAATTATCTGCAAAATATAAACCTAATTATCTAAACAAATAATAATCAAAATACCAATAAAAGATAAAGTACTTATCTTTAATAAAATTATTTAATAAAGTCTTAATTATTTAAAAAGATAATAATAAAAATATCAATAATAGATAAAAAAAAACATGATAATGTCAATTATCAATCTCCTAGGCTTTACATGCTATATGTTAAATTATTAACGTTTCTATTGTGATGTTGGTATCGACAAGGCTAATATGTTCAAAGAAAATTTATATTTCTTTGGTCATAGTCATCCTATAGGTATAGTAGCTCACCAATCTTAAGAAGCATAACGACAAAGAGGCATAAGTAGATGACTGTCATGCGTGCAGTAATGGATGTGACAATGAGGAGATGAAAAGTTATAACCTTTGATCATTAGATTTGGGGAGATCTGACGATTGGAATCGAAGAGGTGGGAGACAAAGAGTCACCATAATTTTTCTATAAATAGTATACAAATTTGTCTTTCTAGCATTTTTTTTCTACTAGTGATATTTGTTTCAAGAGTCCTTAGTGTTTAAGTACCGAATAGTATCAAGTATGTCTTCGAGTAGTTCTAATATGTTTGTTATGGATAACCCACAGTCAAGTAGTAGTGAGTCTTTGGCCAATCTTCCCTAATAAAACTCCCCTGTGAATCAAAAAGGTTGTCATAGAGACAAGGGTAGGCACAAACAATGAAATAGTCGAGTCTAACTAGTCGAGGGAAGTAGGGTAGAGTGGGTACATCCTAAAGTAAAGATAACTTAAGACACGCGAAATTTAATTAATTAAATAATTAATTAATTAATAAATGCGGGTAGTGGAAGCCTTTATGGCATTTAATATTGACATGTATGACGTGGAAAAGTATTAGCTTAAATGGTTGAGAGTACTTGATTGTGTGAGGGGACTTGGGTTCAAGTTCTATGTATGCCATTTATGTGTTGGATCATGATGAGTGATAATATAATCATAGAATTATATAAATTATCACTTAACATGAATGGTTGAATGGTTATGCATTCAATTGATATTGGTGTGGTTATGGGTTCGAATGGAAAAACAACCACTAATGGACTTTGAATGGCAATTAAGTCAGCTTAATGTCAATTCTCGTTTTTCTCTTCATCGTTGCTTATTAAGGCACTTTTTAGTGCGAATTAAGGGTGAGAGAAAGAGTTTTGGTGCCTGCCATTGGAAAGCATTGTGAGGAGTGAAATTTCAGAAAGCAATTGTGGTTCTTGGGTGAACAGAAAAGCTGAATTGAGGTGTCACTAAGGACACCATTGGTGATCAAAAAGGGAAGCTCTATATTATCAAATTATAAGCAAGGAATCCAGGTTAGGAGAGCTACCAGTTCCTATTTTAATGATATTATATGCAATTGCATTATATATTGATGCATAAAAGTCTTCTTTTGAACCAATTTCTTTTATTGTTTAACCTCTTCATGTTTGTTGTATGCGATTTTAGAGAGAGTATGTGTATGCTTATAGTTTCCGTTGTATTCAGTACTCTCTGTGACTCCATCACTACTATGATTATTATGATTCTTCTTTTTTTTACTTGCCGACATGTTTAAAGTTTTTCTCCTAACTGCGGCATAATTATTATTGTAAGGCCCATTAAAAATCCTTTACTCTTTTCTGCCCTAAAGTAAGGGGCTACCCTTGTAAGTGGGCCTAAGACCGACCCAACAGATAAAGCCATTAGGTCTACCCTAAACCTAACACTTCTCCTCATTTCAAAAACTGTTGTCCTTGTCCTAGAGCCACAACCCCCTTCTACCTCTACTAGGGTTTGGTATCACCATGAGCACGCAAGTTTGAACCAGTCCTTCTTTCCTACATAAGTGCTTCCTCTTTCTGTGCCTGTATTTCCGCCACTATTGCTCTAAGTAACTCATATTTCCGTTGTTGGTTATATTTTTCCAGCCTCTGGTGTCATCCCTCGAGTTACTACGTTCCGCTGTTTGGGGTCAAGATCGTGTGCGAGTCATTTTCCAAGTAGGGAAGCTCTGGCTTACTACCATATTCCCTGTTTCCATGTTGTTGGCTGTTATTTCGAGTTTCGGAGGTTGTTGTTATGATATGTTACTTGTGAATGTATGAATGCTTCGTTTTGGGTTCTGGTGTGCGTGACTGTTGCAGGAAAACAGTGGCGAGACCTGCTAATCTCGCCCAAGTGAGCTAGTCTCGCCTAGGCGAGATGGACAGGGACTCGACCAAACCCTTTTACGCGAAAGGTCGCCTAGGCGACCCGCTAAATTTTTGAGCGAGCTAAGCGAGATCCCACGTTGGTTTCCTGATGCTTTTTCGAGCCCTCGCCTAGGCGAAGGGGGGTCGCCTAAGCGAGCACATCTCGCCTGAGCGAGGGGTTGGGCGAGGCAGTGCGCTGTTTGGATGCTTGTTTGTTCTTGGATGATCGATATTTGTTTGGGTATGAATGTTATGATAAGAAACATGTATATAATGAAGTGTTATGTATGCGTGGCATGATTCATGTTATGGATGATGGGTTTGGTGTGAAAATTTGCATGTGAACTAAATGAGATGGGTATTATTAAAGTGGCATGATAATGAGGTTAGTTGAATCCTATGTGCATGGATGGATTATGACGAGTTGGAATGAGTTGGACCTGGAAACATGAAAGGTATTGGCTTTAAAGGTTGACATAATGAATATATCCTTGCATGGCGAATACTATTTGACTGTGTGATCATATTTTGTCTGTGTTAGTGTATAATTCCTTGGGGTCTCTAGGTGAGACTTTCAGGGTCGCGCTTCAGTGGTCGGGACGTAATTCCATGGCCCTTGTTAGTGGGTGTCCATGGTGGTGCCCCATCTGTATAACTAGGTAAGGATTCAAGGTAAGGTTGCATCCTAACACTCTAAGGAGTCAGTT
>Ga0099822_1006713_pt1 | contig 14948 bp, 7 predicted proteins | sample CowpeawhiteBW_FD_76839 | JGI IMG/M metagenome (GOLD analysis project Ga0099822, IMG submission 76839) | Root nodule microbial communities of legume samples collected from California USA - Cow pea white BW | ecosystem: Host-associated > Plants > Roots > Nodule | place: USA: California | collected...
CTTAAAGATAATCATCAATATCTTCCTAAATCTCAACCAACCTAAATAATAACTAATGTAACTATAATAATTACATAATATTCGTTAGTATTATTTCCTTAATCTTAGCTTCTTACAAGGAAGGAGGTTAGTTTGTTATCTTTACTGACATCGTTTCTATAGTGATACAACTCTACACCTCTGCTCATCCTTATTCAACCATCAACTTTATGGCGATGCCACTTCATATCTTTGTTCTTTGTTGATTATCACCCTATCATCGGTAATGTATTGACCTTATCATCGACAAAATATTGATGCGCTGTTTCTGGACAGGTACAATTATAAAAATCAACTCTAACTCAAATTGTTAGAATAAAAGAGAAAGTTGAAGAAAACCAATAAAAAGGTGGTGAATTGTTTTGAAGTTAATGTTTTTATTTTTAAAAATTTTCAGCTATTGAAAACTTTTTTTTCGAAAAACTTAAGCTTGAATTGAGCTCTGATGACAAATATCACTGTATTAATTTTTTGAAAAATTTAATTTTTTTTAACAACAGAATTAAAAAATAGATAAAAGAACACACATAAATTTTATACTGATTCAGATCAAATTAGGTAAGGTTAATATTGGCTCCCTTTAAGTAAAGTGAATTGCATGAAATAAAACTGCAGTAAGGTTGCCAGAATAATAGGAATAACATACCTCTGTACATTTTCCTTTTCAACTTATCTTTCTCCCCGATTATACCAATATCTTGAGCAATTCTTTCTAAATCCCGACAGAGGGAAGATTAAAAGTGTTATGAACAATCAGAAATAACTTCCATCATGTCCCGCATGAAATAAAAAGGAACTCGTTGCACATGCAGTTCAATAGAAAACTAGAATTTTAATGTGATATGTTACTTCTACATTCAATATTTCGTGCACAACACAACATAATAGATACTAAATGAAGGTATACACACAAATTTTAATAAGAACCACATGAATTGAATCAAGTGAGTTCATTAAACAAAAATTTTAATATCTTCTTTGCTTAATGAAAATAATGTCTCTAATGAGTATCACAGGTTGGTAACACTCCCACCAAATACAAAAAATTGCATTCAGCAAAAATAAATAAATAAATAAAAGCATGCCTAAAACCACATTAATAGATTTTAAAAAGGGTAAGAGAATGTAAAAAACCTCATAAGACGAATTTAGGCTTTTAGATGAGTAGTTTTCCTAAATTCACAAAAATTTGACCTTCATAGAAATCAAAATAATCACAATTTAGGCTTTTAGATGAGTAGTTTTCCTAAATTCACAAAAATTTGACCTTCATAGAAATCAAAATAATCACAATTTGTGGTTAAAGATTCAGTCACTGTATTCTTTGTATTTGGATCATAGTATTACATTATATTCACTGTATTTGGAATCACATACAAAATTTACAACAAAAAATTGCACTTTAATCAAAATATAGAAAATATATACTCAGGTTAGTTTAGGTATTAAAAGACAATGTATGACAGGCAAGTAGACAAAATACTAGATACAACATCTCACACTACCTTACCTTACTATATTGACCGAAGTGGGGTAAAAAGAGGAAGCAAAAATGAATTATAATGGTTAAAATTAAAAACCCAAATTGGGAAAGGTAGATAAAGAGATCACCTCACATCCAACATGATGCGGGGAAGACAACAAAGAAATTTAGAGTTTGTATAATGTCTAGGATGACCATGGCAAGGAGGAAAGGGCGGAAGGGCCTTCAACAATAGTGGTGATTGAAATAGAAGAAATGTAGTGTGCTTACAATCTAGGTAACGATTCAAGAGAAAGAGAAAAATAAAATGCACAATTCAATTAGTGAGCAATTAACCGGTAGAAGTTCAATTTTTTAAAATTGAACTATACAATAATATAGTTCAATTTTTATTTTTTATTATAAATAGTTTAGTTTTTTTAGTATAATATAATGCAGTTAATTATAATTCAGTGTAGTTGGATTAAGTTTTTCACCCCTACTTAACATATAGAGCTTTGTAGTCAAAATATTTATCCATGATATCTACACAGAAAAAATAAGGTCAATTCGATACACAAAAACCAAATTTATACAATGATGTATAGAGACTTTACCCATAAATTCACGAGTCCCTTAATGCTTAGTTGTGGGTAAATGTTTAAATAACTTTGATATCTATCCTCGATGCCACCACTAGAAGAATAACAAAAGGAAGAAGAAGACATTGGAACATACTTAGGTGGAGAATGTAAAAAGCAATGATGAACAAAGCAAGGGTGAGGAAAGAACAAGGGCACTATTCGAGATCAAAATCATAGAGGTACAAAACAAAAAGGAGTGATGCAAACTGATTGATTTCATATTTATAAAGAAGATGAAGAAGGCAAAACAATTTAAAATAATTTGATATGTGTGAAATGACGGTACCTCAAACATTGTATCCTATTGTAGTGTGTTGTGCTAAAAAAGTCACATCTCAGGGCTATGTATCACATGAAAGGGTGAATGCTAGTGATAGAAAATAATATGTTTTTCCAAATGAATTACTATAAGGAAAAATCTCTTATTAATTAATGCACAATGGGATTTCCATCCATTATGGAGATGTCATATGTAGTGAGTATAAACTCATTATGCACATAAGGATTATCATCCATTACCACTAGTCGCCTAGTGATCCAACCACTCGCCCAATGACTACATCAATCGTTGCCTAACGACCATTTTATCTCACAATTTTCTCTCATCGAGCTACCATGTCACTCGCCCAATGAAAAACAACAATTTTTATGCACAAAGTACTTGTTCAATATATCGAGCATTCAAAATATGCACATAACAAATTACACAACTTTCCCATTATGATTTTACTTGCCTTTCAACACCATTTACACCTCCAAGGTTATCATTGTCATTTACCATCCAACAAAACAACCTAATGTTTACAAATTCTTGAAAACAAGATGGAAAAAAATACTCCACCTGATAACTTTTAGGCTTGCACCTAGTTAATATCCATCACTTAAAACAACTTACTCACTGCTCAAGTATGCAACCACAATTCACCCTTAACTAAAGAAAATTTTGCACTTATTCTTGAAATAAAACATCACCACAATCTTTTCCATAGAAATTATCAATCTGTGCAACACATCCATGCTCTTAGGATATCATCCCATTGACCATTGACATTCAATCATAAAATCATCTACAATAAACATACAACCATGAATTCAATACTAAAAACATTGAAATAAATTTAACTCAATAAAATTATCTAAACAAAAATATCATTTTCCCATATGACCACTTCCACCCTCATTATCCAAACATAATAATTTTTCCAAAACCCTAACGACGCTACTTTAGATATGAACATCATCACCAATCCTAAACTTTCTCACAAACATAAAAATTATCTCCTATATATGTGCCCATAGACCAAAGTTCATATTTCCAATAGAAAAACTGCCACAACACCAAAGAACCATATTCCACATAAGCTAAGCATCTCTTTTGTTAACGATAAATTCAACACAACAAAAAAAGTATTTCTAACCAACTTACCTCAAATTGGCCTGCACTTTACAAAAATCACCGTAGATACAACCCCAAAAGAGAAAAAAATTACGGTATCCAATTGTATTCATACTCAACTGCAAATTAATATTCAAATATTCAATTACCACCATTGACTAAACCACAATAACAAATGATTAGAAGACACAAGATAGATATCATAATTCCACCATGAATTCATCCATAAATAAAACATCGAATTTTACCAATTTGAAAAAGAAAGGAATAATAACTTTTCTCCACATCACATCACATAAAAAAAAGATAGATCCCCTCAAACCAGGAACTTAATCCCAAAAAAATGTATTTCACAATGCCACCACAAATTCATCTATTATAATTAAAGTTCTCCAATAAAACCACATTTTGGCATTTCGTAATCCAAACTTCAAATATTTATCCACATATAATCACATAATAAGCAAAAGGATAGCTTCCCTTACTTGGAATTCTTACAACAAGACCACCTTGCCTTAGAATAAATCTGCCCCCAACTCTTCATCTTTCCTTATACCACAAAAAATGCTAAAATTAAAACTAGCATAATTTTGCTCTAGCTAAGATTCAAACTCACCACTACTAAGCTCCAAACAAACACTTCAAACAAATAAACTATCACATTTATCTTGTTATACACATACACAACAACATTACAACAATTACAAAAATAAATACACCCACCAAAATAATTATAGAACAAGAAACAAAATAGACACATCAAATGCACATTACAAGAATCAAACACATGACCCTCAACCTCAAACAAAAAGCACTAACCAATTATGCTACTATTTACTTTTGTATAATTTTTTATTTAATAAATTTAAATAATACTATTCACGTCCAACCTACACCTTGCAATATTAATTATTTTCCTGGTCTTACCACTATCATACACAAATTGGATTCTTTGACATAATTGTTTTAATTTTGCCTTTTCAACTTATATATCCCTTATTCAATGTTTTGGCAATAACTAAATTTGTAGATCATATTTTGGGTTGATTACTTTTGCATTAGATTCTATGCTTATAAGGCTTTCAGAACTTAATTAGAGCCTAAATTAGACCCACTTTAGTTTCAATTTTTAGAGGCTATATAAGACATGTAATGTAATGTGCTAAAAACAAAAACAAAAAATTTATTTGCAAAGTATTCAAAATTTTAGTAATTTTCTCTCTCTTTTCTCTATTCTCTCATTTTCGTTTTTCGTCTTTTCATATTCATTTCCTTTTTTCTACTTATTCTTATCTCTTTTATGCTATCACTACCAAAAATCCATTGATTAGAGATTATTTTATAGCGGCTAAAAAACCGTTAAAAATATTTTTATTTTTTGTTAATTTTTATTAATCGTCACAAATTTTTTTATGTTTTTTTTTCTATTTTCTTCCTTCCAGTCTCATTGGGCACTATGTGAAAACTCCAAACCAGAAACTTCTCTTTTCCACCAAACCTAGCCTACCCATGGTTCTTCCCAAGTCACTATTAGTGTCGTTCCTTCTTGGCACTATCTTCGTTGTGCTCTACCAACACTAACGACCCTACATGTTCGCTGCCCCACTTGAATCATTATTGACGATGTTGGCCATGTCCATTGTTGATTGTCGTCTTCATCACTGGGCTGAACCACTACCAGAATTCATGGTGAATAAAAGAAGCAAATCAAATTGATATTTACATAAATTAGGGATTCCTCAAGCAAATGTAAGCATTTAAACATTTTGTTGTTTGATTGGAAATCAAAGTTTCAAAAAAAACTATGAATCTATTCAGCATAATATAGAATATGATTGGAAATCAAATATGAATATTTGAGGGAAGGGAATCTGGCATACAAGTATAGTTCTTGACACAATAACAACTTATATATTTGATGCTTGTCGTTCTCATTCTTGAATTTGCTAAACTTAAGAATTACTTATTTGAGTTATATGTTAGGTTACCTGTTGTGATTTTGGATTGAATGAATTTTTCTTTAGTTTATCTGAGTCTTAGAGATTCTCTGCTTCTCACTGCAGAATAAAGAAAGTGGAGAAGAAATGCCAACATCACGAGGAGGTTAGTTGTTGTAGGTTGTGTCTTGGTTTTCCTAGTTTTGTCATATACTTTATTGAAAGGTATATAGTTCTAAATTTCATATTAAGTGTGTTTATTTATTGATGCCATTCTATTTGTGTTAGTGACAAGATACCTTATGTTTGTCAATGCAACTCTAAAATTAAGTTTACAAGGAACTAAAAACTATATCATCTACACATGTTTTTCAGGTAATGGCCTAAACAGATTTAGGCCTTTTTATAGCTTACATGTTAATGTCTAACCACTAGTGGAGAGAAAAAAGATGTAGGAGAAGTTATTATATGATATTGGAGGTAATTCTAGAAAGATTAAGAACAAGGGAAAGACAAGCAATGGGATTGAAATATTCACGTTTGAGACCATTGCTGCTGCAACAGGGAATTTCTCAACAGCCAATAAGTTAGGAGAGGGTGGATTTGGTCCTGTTTATAAGGTAATTTGAAACGATATGTTTGCATAACAATTAGTTAACTTTCTTACTTAAATTTGAAATTGTCTGGATAAGAACTGATACAATGACCTTCAAGGAACACTGCGTGATCAGCAAGAAGTAGCAAACAAAGGACTTTCTAAAAGTTTAGGACAAGGGGTAATGGAATTTAAGAATGAAATCAAACTTATGGCCAAACTCCAACACACTCATCTTGTAAAGCTTCTAGGCAGTGGAGGATCTTGACCAAAATTTCTGGGGGAGCCAAAATATACTTAAAATTTACATATTTAACATTATCGTCGTCACTCATTCAATGGAAATGAATTATATTCTAGTATAGCTATAACTATAAAACAAACTACACTATCTAATGGATTGTCCATCATTTTTTCATATTCTTGAACTTATCAAATAATTTAATCATAACTAAATTTTTCAGCTATTTTTTTTTTCAATATAAATAATCATGTTATCTGCAAAATATTCATTTCCCATTTTCCTAATGTGCACATATCAATTCAAAAGTCGCATTTCATTTCATTGTTATGCGATGAACAACCATATTGTCATGTTTTTATCAATTCTAAAAAATGAATTTACTCTTTTGTTTTTCATCAATATACCTATTTGAAAAATAAGTTTAAGACTAAAAAATAATTTATCATAATATAATTAATAATTGAGAGACATAATTACTAACAAAAATTATGATAATCAATTCACTACCAAGTGAGACAGAAGAAAACTACTTTTTTTTCTTTTGTGGTAAAGTAACAAAAAGAAATCAGGTAAGGATAAGAGATAAATACAACATGTGAAAAACTAAAAAGACAATAAAAATAAAAAAATTATCTTAATAATTTGTTTTCTTTACTATATTTGATTTAATATTTTATTATTTATTAACATTAAATGTTATACCCTATAAAAATACCTAATTTTATTTTCATTAATTTTTTAACATTTTATTATCTAATTTAAAAATATACATATAATTTAAAAAATTTAAAAACATAAATAATTTAACAAATTTTAAATATATAATTTAAAAAAAAATAAAAAGGTTAAAAAATTGAAAATTTTGGGCTGCCGTGGCCCCGCCTGCTCCAACCATGCTCCGCCGCTGCTTCTAGGGTTCTGCATCCTGAGAGATGAAGGAATACTGGTTCACGAATACATGCCTAACAAGATCTTAGACTACTACCTATTTGGTAAGCTTTCTTTTGTCTCAACAAAGGTATTGCCAAAGACTGTGCCAGATGTTAGCATGCAAAATCATTTTAACAATCATGTTGTCTTTATAACAGATTCACCTAGAAAGAATTTGCTAGACTAGGAAAAATGGTTGAACATCATTGGAGGCATAGCTCAAGGATTTCTTTATCTACACAAGTACTCGAGACTAAAGGTGATACATTAAGATATGAAAGCAGGTAATATACTACTTGATCACATTGCTGTATCACTTTTAGCTGTGGTAGTTCTTGGTATTTTTATTTATGCCACTAAAGTATAGCCTTGCAAAATATTATTTTACACCACTTGAAAAAGTTGATAGTTCAACTTTTAGGAATGTTTTATTCAACAAAAAAGTTAACTTTTATAATGTTATATTTATAAAGAATGAAAGATTCAAAGATAAATTAGTAAATGTAAAATGGTGTAAAAATTGAGTATCGGGATGAGGATGGGGATGTACATATCCCCGCCATAATACCCGTCCCCACCATATCTCCTTCCTCGTTTAAATTATTAAAATATTTACAATTAATTAAGTAACCTCTCTCTCTCTCCCTCTCTCTCTCTCTCTATATATATATATATATATATATATATATTCTATTTTTTATTTCTTTAATCATTTGGTTTGTTATGAAACTCATTCTCATCTCCAATATATTTTGTATCTTATCATAACCTTTATGTAATTATGTTAAAATGATGTATGTCAATTAAAAAAGTTTTATTTCTAACATTTGAATATTTTTATTTATTGTATATTTTCATTTCACATAAGAATGTTTAATACTCTCAATTTAAGTGTTTAATAACATAAACCTTTCATTTACTAGGTAATATAAAAAAATAACTTATTATATTATTAATTTTTGTTTCATTTGAAGAACTTTTTTATTTCGCTAAAACATTTTTTTTAATTTCTCAACCACCATTGAATATATATGTTGATATTTGAAAAGTTTTCTTAGATCTCTAATATATTTTTCATCTTACCCTTAATTATACATTTGTTTTCCTTTGTGTGATTTCTTTCAATAGTCTCCAAATTGTTTATAAGACACACATTTGTTAATTTTTTATATTTATATTTTTTGTTTATTTTCATCATGTAGAATACTATTTCGATATATTTTATCTAATTATTTTTTATTTTCTAACTCATTACAATCATACTTTAATTTTTTTCACTATAATTGTATACATAATTTTTATTTACTTCAATTTAAAGTTTTAATTAATTGCCATGAATATTTTTTTATCATCATCCAACCTATATTGGAGTTCAAAAGATACAAGATCTATGTTAAAATTTTATTATTATATTTATTATTTGTTTTTTGCATCATTTTGATCAAGTGATGTATTATAACTTTTATTAGTGTATAAAAAAGAGATTCATTATAATTTAAAAAATTGAAGTAAACAAATATTTAAAATATATTTTAATTTGAATTATTTTTCCTTTTATATTTTTTTAAAAATAATTTTAAATTTTATCAACTAGGTTTCATTAATATTTGAAAATTTAATAAATGTTTTGGTTCTCATGAAATTTTATTTGGTATTCTAATATAAAATGTAAACAATTATAATTTATTTCAAAGTATTTGATATCGAAGAAACAATTATCCTCCTAATATTGAATATTTGATAATATTATGTTTCTTTTACCGTACCCTCTTTCTGCTCTTCAAGTAGGCATTTAGAGTTTAGGAAGTGAACCAAATGTAACTTAGCTAAAGTGACTCAATATAAAACAATTGTTTATACTTTCATATTGGACATCAATTTCAATTTCACACAAATAACACATTTACCATTAAAAACTTAAGAAGATTCATTCATAACCACTCATTATTTGAATTGTCTAAATCATTAGTTGAATCATCTAACTTCTTCTAAATCATTTAACTTTTTGTCTTCATCTATGACCTCATCATTGTCATTGATAAATTGATCATTATGCAGATTGTGCATTGTATAATTTACATCGGCCATGTTCACTTATTCCATTGGTGCATTAAAATGAAACAATTGTATTTCATCATCATCACACTCACATTGGTCCATCATCTTGAAAATAATAATTAACAACTTTCTCGTTTGAAAAATACTCATCATTGTTCAATGCCTCAACCATAAATCATTTTAGTCTAACCTTGCAAGTTTCCTACCAAACACTAGTATTTCTACCCTTATTATGTTGATACCTTGTATAATATACTTGTTGAGCTTGTCCAACTAATACAAAAGGCTCATTTAATTCAGGCTTTGACTTATGCTTGATATCAACCAACCCAAATGTATCAACTTTAACAACATGAAAAGGTTCAAACCAATGACAACATAGAATAATTACATTGTTTTGATGTTTAGGATGTGAAAATTCTAATATTTCTTCAACAATTCCACAATAGTCTGAATCATTTTCATCGTATGTATTTCCTCTCACAGATATACCTTATTTCATAATAGAGTTATTAGCTCTATAGTCCTTAGTATAAAATCTCTATTAGGGAATTATAAGAAGTCACAATATTAACTGGACCATAACTTATCTCTCAAATCAATCGATTCCCAACTTGACCAGTACGCATATAGAGGATTTACATAGAGAAAATATACAATTATATCACTTAATATGATGAATGACAAATTATACATTATAAACTGTTACGGTAAACAACTCACTTGATACTTCAACCACCTATTGAAATATTTATCTCAAGACATCCATATTTCATTTTCAAAGATATTAGGATTTGTTTCCTTTAATGAATCCTCAAATTTCCTAACAAAGACAACAATTAATATTATAAGTTAATAATAAATTGTATAAATAGATAAATGCGAAGAAAACTTACTATAAATATGTTTCTAGATCTTTCTAATTTACAGTTACATATGTCTCAGTAATATGAAGTTCCTCCTCTATTAGTAATTTATCATGGCCTTTACCAATGGGACATCATGGGTGTTTAAATATAGACAAATTCTCATTAATTTTATATTCACTGCCATCATCATTACAAGAAACTTGAGTATGTTAGGTTTGAATTCAAGGATCGAAATACATAGAAGCTAAATTAGAAATTTCTTCCAAGACATATGCTTCACAAATAGACCCTTAAACCTTTGCTTTATTTCAGACCTTCCCTTTCAAATTGGACTTCCATATCTCAAATGGATATATCCATTTGTATTGCGCAGTGTTAGAAAATGATTACTCAACTAATACTAATAATAATATAAATATGAAATAATATAATAATAACTATTAAATCAATAATAATACTAAGACAATATATAAAACAATGAATTTTAATCAAAGATCAACAATTATAATAACAATAATAAATAAAAATAAACAAGGAAAGGAGTAGAAATATCCTGGGTTGAGACACACATAGCGCTATCCTTAGAGAGAAAACGCCCCTACTGCACAAGGCTAAACAAATACACAATCATATGTGTTTCAAATCATATGCGTTTCTCTCCCAAGATACAACAACCCGTCAGATCGATCGAGTGCAGCGAAGGATCTCCAAACCTTATGAACACCATTGTCTTAAAGATAATATAGAGAAGAAAGAATAACACTTTTAAGAAAAACTCTAGTGTTTGTTGTCTCTCTTGTTGTTTCTTTCCCATGCACCTAGGTGGTATTTATAGGTAGAAAAGGGAGACAAAGAAGTAAATAGTAATAAGAATATAACCGTTAGGCATTAAAAACATTAACCAATAAATTAAAGGTCTATAAAAACATGAGTAACAGTAAGTTTTTTTATTTTAATTATTTATTTTTTAAATTATATTAAAATATTTCTAGCAATCCCCCACATAATTTAAAAAATAAAATAAAAAATATTATCTTTTAAAACAAAATATTGTAGTTCAGAGGAACCTTTCGGCTCTGACCCTTACACCTAGTGTTCATAAACTTCCACCCGAGAAAATGCAGAGACTTGATTTTCTTGAACTACATCCCCTGTGACCGGATTTTAGTAAATAACACATACAATATCGGTGTTCATTATAGGTTCTAATCAGTGGTGCATGTTACGACCTTGTGCATGTATCTTGTTTCGTGAGTGTCACTTAGAGACTTGCCCATGTCTCACAATGGCGGCCCCACCATCACATTCACTAGGTAAACCCTCAAAGGGTGGTTTGTGACTCACACCCCTACAATAATTGCCATTGGGTTTATTAAGAGGTATTTTATAAAATAATGCACATACCTCAACCATTAGGTTTATTAAGAGGTATTTTATAAAATATGCATAATAATGCACATACCTCAACCTTATTATTGCCACAATTTATAGTACACCTCGTCATAGGAATGAGACATAAAATTTAATCAAATTATTTGGTGTACTTTAGTCAACAACAATTTCGTTGTTACCCATTGAACTCCATTCCATAGGATCGCCATTCATGTGGAGATGTGTGTCCATTGTTGCAACTAATTTATGGGCTATAATCTTATTCCCCTCGACGACTCAAATATTTGTTGTTGATGCATCAACCTTTTGATAAGCAGATCTGCAATATTTCTTTCTAACCTGACAAAGTCAAGAGAGAAAACCATAAGTAATTAAGTTTCTAATACATTTGTCTCTCATCATTATATGTCAATTATTCATTGACATTTTTACTAGAAACTTCAAATATAACAATTTGATTGTCAAAATGCATTGGAAAAAGGAATAATTTATGCTTGCATAGTAGATCATGACAACAACTTCTTAACATATTTTCATGATAGGACACCTTCATCCAAGGTTGAACATAACCACAACCAATAGGTGATCTTGTGTCACTAGAATCAATATCCAATTTACATTAAAATATCATCCAATCATCTCAAGAAATTAGACATATTGTCATAACTAGAAGAAACAGAAATAATATTACACTAAATGGCAAAACAGTGAGGTATATATTCATTCACTTTATAATATATATAACCAAGATTTTTTTATTAACAGGTATGTTAACCATTGCAAGACACCCCCACACTTTGAAATATTTTAAATGTGGTTCTTTTTTCTTTCATAACTCATAACAAGTTTTATCACAATTTTTTGTGTTAAAAATATGGTAAACAGGATATAAAATTTCATTAATATAATGTTAGGCAAGCTAGAACTTGAAGCATAACATTTACCATATCAAACAAAAGTATTTTTTTCTTTCGCTGCACCATTACATTAACACCATATGAATATGTTACTTAATGAATAATACCATGAATTTCACATAAAAACACTCATTTATAAAGACATGTATCATCACTTCTCCAATTAATTAATTTTGCACCTCAAAATTTCATAATTTGAATGGTCTCTAACCAAGTTTCTCAACAATTATAATAATATCATATCATATATCACAACTTTCAACATTTTGTAATAATAAAAGAAGAACCGCTAAACATTTTATTACAAGATAAAGGTCCTTAACTCAAACAATCCATTTCAAATATATTATTTACCAACCAAATAATAATATATAGAAATAATAATCTTATTGCACTTGGAAACCACTTGATAACCTTGTTGAGCACAAGAAATTTTCTAAATTCAGAAACATGAAAAAACTCTCTTTTTTTTTAAAATAATTGTTGGATGATAATTTTAGTTTTTACTTAACCATCCCTTCAATTTTTCATACACAATCATACACATAAGTTTTTAGGATTAGTTGAAACTGATTTAATTATAACCATAAGAAACACATTAGTTCATAAAATGTGTTTTCAGTCTTCAGCTCTATATTGTTTTTAATTTTAGAAATGAATGTTAGGAACAAGGCAATAAAGGAAAGAATAAAGGAGAGAAAATAGACACAGAGAATTTAACGTGGTTCAGCGTACAATGTGTATGCCTACGTCCATGACTACACTAGGAAGTATTTGTATTTTTGGTGTATCTCAAAGCTTTACATAGAGTCTCTTATATAGTAAAATAGAGAACCACATCTCACAATTCTAAGCGGTGTGGGACTAAATCAAGCACCATAATACTAACAATTCTCCCACTTGGGGTTTGATTTACATTACCACCTAGTGTAGTGCCTTAATCATCAATTTTCTCGAAGGCAAGTTGAGGCAATGCAAAGCCTCAACTTAGTTGTTGTGACAGTCTTGGTCAACATATCAGTTGGATTCTCTGCACCTGGAATCTTCAATAAAATCAAGTCTCCATCATTTATCAAGTTTCTGATAAAATGATACTTCAATTCAATGTGCTTGCATTTGGAATGAAGAATTGGATTTTTAGCAAGACAAATGGCACTTTGACTGTCGCTGAATAATGAAGATTCATCTTTCTCTTTTCCTAATTCTTTTAGAAGATTCTTCAACCATATCATCTCTTTTGCTGCTTCTGAGATAACTACATATTCAGCTTCAGTGGTTGAAAAGGAGACTCTACCTTGAAGTTTAGACTTCCGATTGATAGTTGTGCCACCCAACGTAAAAATATAACCTATTGTGCTCTTTCTACCATCCAAATCACCTCCCAAATCTGCATCAGAAAACCCCTGTAAAGTGAGATTACTTCTTTTAAAAGACAAATGCATCTTTGAAGTGCCCTTTAAATATCTCAATATCCACTTCACGCCTTCCCAATGCCCCTTTCCGGGATTGGATAGAAACTTGCTCACAACTCCCACCGCATGTGTTATATCAGGTCTGGTGCAAACCATAGCATACATCAAGCTTCCTACTGCAGATATATATGGCACTTTAAAAATGTGACTTTCTTCTTCCTCTGTCTGAGAATATTGCCTTTTTGAAAACTTTAAGTGAGTTTCCAAAGGTGTATTCCTGGTTTTAGCATTTCCAACATTGAACCTGCTAAGAAATTTTTCTATATATTTTTCCTGAGATAAGTTTAGAATACCAACAAATCTATCCCTGGAAATTCTCATACCAAGAATTTGCTTGGTTGGACCAAGATCCTTCATTTCAAAATTTTCTGACAATTGTTTCTTCAACCTGTCAATTTCTGCCATATTAGCACCGACAATCAACATGTCATCAACATACAAGGCAAGAATGATATAACTATCAACATTTTTCTTCACGTAACAACAATGATCTTCTTCACATCTGTGAAATCCTGAGTTTCTCATAAACTCATTAAACTTCTTGTACCATTGTCTCGGTTCTTGTTTCAACCCATACAAACTTTTATGAAGTTTGCATACAAGATTCTTTTTGCGTTGCACTTAAAAACCTTTTGGTTGTGCCATAAAGATTTCTTCCTCAAGATCTCCATGTAGAAATGTAGTTTTCACATCTAACTGCTCCAGACGAAGATTTTCTGCAGCTACTACACTCAAGATAACTCTGATGGTAGTCATCTTGACAACAGGAGAGAAAATTTCTATGAAGTCAATTTCTTGTCTCTGTTGGAACCCTTTCACTACGAGTCTGGCCTTATATCGTTTGCTGCCATCTGGTTCTTCTTTTAACTTATAGACCCACCTGTTTTGCAAAACCTTCTTTCCTTTTGGAAGCTTGGTTAAAGACCATGTCTTATTCTTCTGAAGAGACTTTATCTCATCTTCCATTGCTAGCTCCCACTTAATAGATTCATC
>Ga0099822_1006714_pt1 | contig 14948 bp, 5 predicted proteins | sample CowpeawhiteBW_FD_76839 | JGI IMG/M metagenome (GOLD analysis project Ga0099822, IMG submission 76839) | Root nodule microbial communities of legume samples collected from California USA - Cow pea white BW | ecosystem: Host-associated > Plants > Roots > Nodule | place: USA: California | collected...
ATATATATATATATATATATATATTTATATATATATAACTTTTATGAATTGTTAAACCACCAATAACTTTTAATAAAAAAAAAAAGGAATTTAGATACCATCAACAAACTCTTAGTTAATGGTTAAAGAATAGGAACCACTTTGGACCTTTCACTCTGTTCTAATAGAAGATGATAATATTCCAACCCCAAATCTGCTAAGATAACATTTTTATGTCAATCAATCCTAATTAAATCCCATAGATAAACAAATATCATTATACCGTCAACACTTTTAGAACTTTCATAAACTGTTTCATAATGTTAAAATAAAGTCCTCGACAATTCATCATCCGAACAACAACACCTATTATTAAAATAATGTTTTTCTAGATTAAGATTAAGGTTCTACATTAAAATGGGCGACATGACATAATATAATATACATAGAACAACCAAAATCAACATTGAAATCCGCTTTAAAAGAGATATTTTTCTTCTAAAACTCCATTTAAGCATTCTTAGATTGAATATGTAAATTGGTACATAAAATGTTAAACTTTGCGTATGAAATTAGAGATAAATTTCTGAAAGTGTAATCAATCAATCACGTTATCTAATCTTAAAAATTCTGTAATTTTTATGATAAAAATAACTTATATGTAGGAAGTAAAATATATAATAATAAATAATTAAGGGTATATATATACATATCTAAACACAAAGAATATCTTAGTTTTCTTATTTTTCAAAACTAATGAACGATTTACATTTTCAGGAATTAACTCTGATTTATCTGTATTGTAATTACAAATTATGCTCAACCAACATTTTATGATAGTTATTGTACTAAGTTGATAAGAAGAGGAAAAAAAAAAACAAAAGCAACATCAATAATGAGAACATATGAATGGTCATAATATTGATAATGATAAATATAAATTTTGACTCTTTATCTTTTCCAAATTTGACTAAGCATATTTTTGAGTAGAAAGAAACCAAGTTTTGAATTAGTGATGCATGTATAAATTATTTATGCATCATTATTTAGGTGTCTTTGCATAACTCCAAAGGAAATAAAGTTCCTTTATTTCAAGTAGTAGTTTCAGAAGAAAATGGCAAATTCAAAAACCCTAAAAGAAAAGGGGTTCTATTATTGAACCACTCTCATGTGTTTCAACAAATTCAAAAGTTATGGTCAAAGATTCTTGTCTAAAGGGGTCAATTATACAAACAAAATTTTAGCCAATTTTATGCATAAGAATCCCATAAGTGAAATTGGGTGATACTCATTTAGTGTTAATGGAATATTATCATTTTTGGTGAAGAAAGTGATGAATAAAACATTATATTCTCTTTTTTGTTTCCCCCTTCTTTGGAAGTGCAACCATTACTTTCATCTTGTCCAAAATTTCTTTGATAAATTTGAAGCTAAAATCATTCAGATTTGGACTTTTACTATCTTCACAATTCACACAATTGTTCTCGCTTCCTTTTCTTCCAATTCTAATGTGGCCTTTCATTATCAGCATGTGAGATTAATGAGAATTTCACTCGATCTAGTACAATATTATTTTTTTCTTTCTTTTTGTAAATTTGTTTTGAATTTTTTTATCTCTCCCTCTTTTACCTTTGTCGATTCCTTCTTCTCCTCTTACTTTTGTCTGAATCCTATATGGACCATTTTACGGCTCACCCCAAGGGTCTGACATACATAAAAACAACTCTTTTATATTTGATCTTTTGTGGTCAGATGTAAAAATTTCCTTTTTAAATATGAAAATATATATACTTTTAAATATATTATTAAAACTTCGGTTTAGGTCGATCTATCTAAAAATCGACCCTGGCCCATTCATCTTGACAATCAGTCCTACCTGGTCAGTCTTAATCTCTACTGCGGGCCCAAGCCAACTTGTCTCGTTCGTTGGCCTGGATCGAACTGTCTTGGTTGTCGGCTATCAGCCTGGCTGGTTTGGGCTAACTCGTCTCGATCGTGGGCCTAGGATGACTTGTCTCGTCCGTTAGCTTGGACTGACCCTTCTCGTCTAGCGGCCCGACCAAGCCTGTCTCAACCGTTTGTCTAGGTTGTTCTGACTTGTCTCGATCATCAACCTGAGACAACCTATTTCGGCCTTTGGACTAGGCCTGCCTGAGACGGCTCGACTCAATCTTTAACTAAAACTCAAAATATTGTTTTTAAGAATTAATTAATATATTTTAGTGAGGAAAACTCACCTGACCCTAACCCACTTGAGAGGGGAGCTTTGGGGGTTAGAGCTTTTTTTTGGCCCCTCATTTGGGAGGTCGTCAAGGGGGATTTATAAAGAGTGGGTTAAGGCTTCCCTATGGGCCATTGGCTAAATTGACATCTATAATTACATGTCTAGTGTTATTGATATAATTTGCTACAATGTCATGAAATATACATTTATAATTTTTAAATTTAGTATTTAAAAAATGTGGATTTTTAGAATCATTTGCTTTATTTGTACTTTTTTTTAAGGTTTAATTAGTCGGATGATACACACTTTCATTTAGATATGTCAGTTTGGTACCCGCTATTAAAAATGTGTCAATTGTGTCTCAACGTTTGAAAAAGTGTCTCAATTAGATCTTTCAGAATAAAATTTTGTGATAAAAGTCATTAATAAACAAAACATGGGTTAACAATTATAAAAATATAATATGTTATAATGTCATTTTCAATAAAAAAAATATGAGTATAACATTTTCAATAGTACTCATCTTTTTTAATTGGAACCTAATTTAGATACTTTTTTTCAAAAGTTAAGACGCAATTGACACCTTTTAAATAGCAGGTACCAAACTGACACATCCGAACAAAAATGAGTATCATCAGATTAATTAAAACTTCTCTGAACGAAATCTAATAACTTAAAATTTTTTTTCTTTAATTTCTTGAATGCATATGCAGAATGAAATCCAACTAGACCTGTAAACTTGTCTTATTTTAATACCTAAGTTACATTTAATTAAATCACTGAAGATCTTCCTTCTTCAAACATAATTCAATTGAACATGTAGTCTATATCCTTATTGAATAACTCTTGGTCTAACATGAGTGTTATATTTATTCTTAAATTTTTATTGTTGATAAAAAAATGTTAAATATTTTGTTCAAACTAGAAATTACTTTTGTTAAATTATATAAAAGAAGTGCAAACTTCTCATTTTATAAGTTGTTCTAAATTGGTATAAGTTGGTATATTGTAAAATTGATTTAAATATAAAAAAAATTATAAATTTATTGAATTATATATGTGTTTTCCAACATCTATTATACTTGAAATTGCACACAAATTCCCCACCAATACAGTAAAACTCAATCACCTATATAGATTTTGACGTATTAAATGTTGGAAAGGTTACACCAAAATATAGAAAGCACAGTTATTGCCCTCAGTTTCCTAAATAGGTAAATGAGTCATCCATCACTATAACCCTACTTCAAAGCTAGAGCTTATCATCATACAATTTTCTTTCTTCAACAAATTTTTATTGTCAAATAAACTTTTTGGAATTCCAAAATGAAAAAAAAAGCCAATAAATAATATAGGCATTGAATTAATTAAGGTTAAAATACTTTTTTGTCCCAAATTTTGTCAACTTTTATTAAATAGGTCCCAATTTTATTTTTGTACTCAAATAGGACCCAATTTTTGTCAATTTAATTAAATTAGGTCCTAATTTGGTAACGTTATTTAAATTAATAACGTTGCAATGTACAATTGGTGTTGTTGTGTTACGTGTTGCATTATTAAACCTACATGGCACTGTTTTAAGTTTAATCAGATCTTTAATCAAATGTTTAATCAGAATTTTCTTTTAAAATAAATTATGATTAAACATCTAATTAAACATCTGATTAAACTTAAAACAATGTCATGTAGATTTACTAATACAACATGTAACACAGAAATGCTAACTGTACAATTGTACAGTAAAACATTACTAATTTAAACGATGTTATCCAACTAGGACATAATTGAATCAAATTGACAAAACTTGGGATCTATTTGACAAAAAATGAAAAAAAAGTAGAAAAAAAAAGTATTTTAACCTTGAATTAATCTAGTTTAGAGTATATGTCAACTGTTTATGTAACTAATTAATGAAATTAGTGGTTGTAGTGGCAAAATAGCTGATTTGATTCCAAGTGTCTCTTTGTTATTGCTTCTTAATTAATCAACTGTGTAGTTCTTTTCTCTTATCCACATAAACACTGTTTTATTAAAATAGGATTAACTTTCATTAAAATAATAAACATGGATAGTCACCTAATTCGAAACAAAAGTTCAGGTACTGACTTGGATTATTAATATATATAATAACTAACTACTTTTTTTCTTTTTAAATTTAAAGTTATGTATTGCACAATGGCGTCACAGGATTAATTTAATCATTTTTAAAACAAATTATATATGTATCAATCGTGTAAAATAGACTTGTATGTTATAACTTTTTTATAAGAAATACACGAAATCATATCAAAAATATTTTATGATTAATTAACTTATTTATAAACTATTTTGAGCTTGCAATTCAAAGAATAAATTTATCCAAACATATTATCTATATGGGTTATAAAATTCCAATTATTATATATTATTTTGAAATCAAATTTCTAATTGAATAAGACATTGATGGTAGAATATTATTTTATAGATTATTCAAAGTATACACAAAAACTCAAATGTTTATATCTTAAACCTAAGTTTATATTTACAACAAAATACAATACTACATTTTCGTTAACAATGACAAGTTCATATGGAATTAAAAAAAATCAATATATTAATATAATATAAAATTAAAAGAAATAACATACAAAAAACTATAAATTAACATAAAACAAAAATGAATAATGATTTGTAGAATATGTGTGGATTGAATGCATTCCATTATCTGATTCTGAAAATAATAATATAAATAAGAAGAAATTTTTAGAATTATATAGTGATGAGAGCATAATGTCCACATTGATTAATAATTTAATTTTGTTACAGTGTTGGAGGCAGAGACATATGCATGTGTGTGAGGATAACCCACTTTTGTAACAGAACCAACCATTTGGATAATTTTCAGACAAACCCTAAACAATATCTTTCTCAATTTCTTAACCCAACAAAAGTTGTCACTGTCATGTCTTTGAATCTGTGTTTTGTCATCAATCACGTAATTAACCAAAAAAATAAATAATATTAATTGTTATTGTGGGTAGTGGAATGCTCACAATTACCACCTCTTGCAGTAAATTAAGATGGATTTACTTTCAGAAAATGACAATTTTTCATAGTGCTTGAATGATTAACCTCTTTTTAATGCATGCACCAATAAATAACAAAGTAAATATAATTAACATCTAGTGTTAGTGACTTCCTACACATTCGAATTTTCTTAACCTAATCATGTATTTGATGTGATGCCAATATTGTTTATGATTTTGCAAAGTAATAAGAGTTATTAATTATATTTTATTTTTTGGACTAAATTGATTGAAATCTTTGGTGGTAGTTTAGGGTAATATTTGTATCTATCTTCGATTTAGGAAGGTTTGGATTATCAAGTGCAACGTCAAGGTTCACTAAAATAAAGATATATAAAGTGATAGCTGTTGGCAAAATAATACAAGTCTAAATGCTGAAGTAAGATTTTGATGATGCTAAAAGAAGCCTGAAAGCCATCTGGAAGACAATATGAAGATCATGTGCTGTTATGTTTAAAGCTATCTTGTAAAATGTAATTAGATTAGTTAGAATCAGTATTGTACAAGAAAATTCTGGTAGTTCTCGAAAAAATCAAGGTGATAATCGATTATCACTTAGAATAATCGATTATCCTGAGCTAAACCAATTTTTTCAAGAAAGCACTGAAATAATCGATTATCACCTCTGATAATCGATTATCTGCTAAAAAATTTGTTTTTCATAAACCACACTGAAATAATCGATTATCACTAGTGATAATCGATTATCCTGGTCAGTTGGGCGCGACTGTTCAGCTTTTTGACCTAATTTATGGAACCCCTATTTAAGGAACCTCAGAGTTACTTCTCACTCACCTTTTTGAGAAGCTAGAGTACTAGTGTTGTGACTGCAAGAGAGTTCTCCGAGTGTTCTCAATAGAAGCTTTGAAAAATCTAGTGTGGGTAGAGCGATAACTTTTCCTGAGAGGTGTTCTAGGAGATTGAGTGCTGCTGTTGTTGCTAGGAAAGCTAAGGTCAAGGTTCTCTGTGTGATTCAGAGAAAGGTGTTCATTTCTTGTGTGATTCAAGAGAGGTGTTTTCTTTCCTTACACTCTTAATATATGATTGTAAATCTGTTACTTGTTAGTGATTTAGTTAATCTTGTTTTTGAGAGATTAACAACTGGACGTAGGGTCTTTTGATCTGAACCAGTATAAATACTTGAGTTCAATCTTCTTCTCTATCTCCTTACTTCATCTATTATTGTGTTTAACGAAATTAATTATTGATTTAATTGATAAATTTTGGAAAATTTTTAAAGTATTAATTTTATTACTTAAAAACCAATTCACCCCCCTCTTGGTTTTGTCTGCACGCTCAAATATTCCGCTGCGCGATACCAACACTTAATTCTCAGTTTATGGTTCAACTGTTTGGTGTCAACATATCCACACGTAGAGGTTGTACTAAACACATACTTTAGTCTACCCATTTGCTTACCAATGATAGAGGGTGACCACTTTTTATGTTTAACATTGTAATACTCTTGTACGTTCTTAATTTTGATATTACATAAGTGAATTTGAGAAGTGCATGAATTATAGACAGAAAAGGAAAATTGAAACTAATAAGAATTATTTTAATAATAGGAATTTTGTAATTATTTAAATATTTTTAAATTACACTACTAAAAATTCTCATATTACATTAGATTTTTCTTGTAAATTTGTTAAAAAAATTTTAAGAATTTTTTTTCTCTAAGAATCTTAACTGGCAGGTAATTCTTTCGTGAAATTATTTCCTACAAAATCATAAAATTCGTAAGTATTTCTTGTAAAATTTATTGTGAAAAGTTTTTTATACAAAATATTTTGTAAAAACAAATTCAAAATAAAATTGGTAGAAAATATGAAGTTTTTTTAATATTGTTAAAAATTTTGTGAACGCTATATTTTTATTAGCTCATTGGATAGGTCTCATTTTAATAGATAAATTTTTATTCTATTAGAAACGTGATTATGTTGATTTTTTCTAAAGTTGATACTCGTTTTGAATAAAGTCTACGATTTATTAAAATAAATTTCTCTAAATTATTGAGTACAACTTTTAATTTTTTATCTTTGAATTTCTGATTAAAGAGGATGGATCTTATTCCACTTATCAATAATTCATGATTGCAAGGTCTTCTTTATTTTCTTATTACCTTTACTATATTTTATTCTGTTAGTCATTCCGTAAAGGTTATTGAACATGATATTTTCTTCCTAATCATTGATTAGGATTCACCATTTTGATTATCAAAGTTTACAACTAAATTTTCTGATAAATTTGACATTTTCTTAACATTAAAAAGAAAATACGCTACCCATTTATTCAGGTGAAGCTTTGGAATGTGAATTCAATTTGTATCATTTGGTTATAGATCCTTGCGCAAATAGAAAATCATCCACAAATTAGTGTCTAGTTATAGTTAAAAAGTAGAGTTTAAATCTAATTTATAAAATTTAATTTAAGGTTATGAGTTTAAGTCTAATTTATAAATTCCAATCTAGATTTAAAAAATAAATTTTAAATTTAATTTAATTTTATAAAATTAATTGAAAAATAAATTTTCAACACTTTGTTAAATCGGAAATTGAATTTCAAATTTCAAAATGATTGGAGAATATATAAGGCAGTGTGAGGTAGAATTCATGTGATACGGTGGCGAAATTGGAAGCGGTTGAAGCAAGGAATCGTGGCACGAGGTTGAAGCACGGTGCTGGAGGAGCTTTTGTTTTTGCAGTGCTGAGTAATCGCGCGAAACACTCAAAACGTAATTCTCCTGAACTAATCAAAGAGTTTCTCTGTGAATTCAATTTTTAATTTCTCGACGCAAACAAGGTCTAGTCTATTCGATTCGACGCTATGTGAAGTGCTCTGAATTTAGTGCAGCGTGGCGCAATTGAAGTTCTTGCGTGCTGCAATTGAAGTTCATTCTCTGTTGAAAGCGGTGATTGAATTGTTGGAAGCTACGTAAGTGTAAGCATCTTTCAATCTTTGATTTCCAAATAATTCTAGTTAGGTGCAATTGTTGTGGTAGATCATGAAATTCAAGCGGTAGAATCAATTCCAATTATTACGTGGAGCATTTTTTTCGGTGCTAATTCACGTATGGAATGGAATTCATTGGTAATTGCAGAATTCATTAGAGCATTTCGTTGAGTATGAGAAGTTCAATTTGTTAAAGCCAATTCTGTGAAACTTAAATTGGGTTCCAACAACTCAAGCACAGAGCAAACGGCTTCGAATATCGAGTATTGAATGATATAATTGAATATTTGAGATGGTTGATTTTTCTGCAAGCAAAGCAACTGAATAGCATTTTGTTGGAAAATGAAAACTTAGTTTTGGTTAAAGTAAAGCAAAATGCCATGCATGGCTTAATTTCAAAATGAATTGTAATTCAAAGTTTTGGTGAGATCTAATGTTCTAGATCTAAATGGGTGAGTATTTCTTAGAAGTGATTGTTTTAGTTTTCTTTTCTATTCTACTTTTTTTTTTCTTTCTTAATTTGATTCATGAGTTCTTTTAAGTGTTTGTTTTATGCGTGAGGCATAATATTCTTATAAGATAAATTGTTAAGGAATCTTGATTTTTTGAGATTATAAAATTAGATATGTTTTGATAATTTCTTTAAATTTGAGACTTGGATTTATTTTAACTAAAACTGTCTATTTGATGTAATTCTTAGACAGATAGGAGTATTGATCAACGGTTAAGGAAGAAGAATTTCATAATACAAACAAAAAGTTCGTGAAAACATAAGTTCATGAAAGTCAAATTTGCAACTCATGAAAAATAAGATGGAAATAATACAAATTAGACAAAGAAATAGAAATAGAAAATGGATTAAGAAAATAGGTCTCCATAGCACAACACCTTTAAAAGAGACTCTCAAATGATAAGTGACAATAGAATTCACACATGCACTCTCCTTGAAAGTTACATGTGTTTGGTTAGAAATTATTTATGTGTGTTCAAACTCTCAATTTTGGTCCAATACGATTTGTGGAAAATGAAGGTCACATCCAAACCTTTACATCTCTAAATTTTTTTTCTTTAAATCTTCTTTGTCATCTCTTTAAGCACATCTATCATCTTTTTAAAGACTTGAGTTCACCATAATACTCAATCAAATTTGTGGAAATAGTAAGTCCAATCTCTCTTATTTTCCTTAAATTAACTTTTGTCTTTTTGTCTTGTTTCATGCGGTCTATGAGCACTTGCGAACCTTCATGATCCTCCCAAGATTTTTTAAAACTTTTTTTAAAAGATTTTTTTTTAAATTTTTTAGATTAATTTTTATTTTTTTATAAAATATAAAATTAAATATTAATAAATAAAAAAATTAAAAATTAAACATAATAAAGAATAATAAAATTTATTGAGATAGTTTTTTGTTTTCTCTCATTTTAAGTTTCTCACGTATTGTATTTATTTATTACTCTTGCATCTTTTCTTTTGTTTTTTGTTTTAAAAAAGAAATAGAAAGTTAGACATAAATTCATTGTCTCACTCTCATTTCTCATCCGTTCTCTTTAAAAATAAAAAAGAGCTAACTCACTCCTTTTTTTGATAAAAAAATATTACTTTGATATTTAGTTTTTTTTTCATCTTATGAGTTTTTTGTATATTTATTTTTTTATGGATGTTGTAAGGCCCACTTTCTACTTTGTCCTAAATTGTAAAGGGCTGCCCCAAAATCGTTTGGGCCTAGGGCTAGCCCAAAACCCTTCGCGAATCTGCTCTAAGGTCTGTCATATTCACTAGCTTGGGGGTCGAGGTTTTCTGCTAGCTATTTCCAGGTAAGAGAAGCTAGAACCCTTTTGTCTGGTGTGATTGTGGTTTGTACTATTTTTGGTTTCATGATCCTTGAGTTGTGTACTGTTGTGGATGCCTGGATTGTCTGGTTATTTTGTTTGGCATATGTATGTGGCTGATGCAGGTGCGAATAGTGGCGAGTGTTGATAATCTCGCCCAAGCGAGCTTGCCTCGCCTAGGCGAGATGAGTAGAAGCCCAGGCCTTTTCACGTGAGTGGTCGCTCAGGCGACCAACTCAGTTTTGAGCGAGCGTCTCGCTCAGGCGAGGGGAGTCTCGCCTAAGCGAGAATGCGCAGAGGCCACTGTTCCTGTGTGTCCAACTCTCGCCTAGGCGAAAGGAGCTCGCTTGAGCGAGACCCTTCAGCCTGAGCGAGGAGTTGGGCGAGAGTGCGCCCTAGTTTGATATTTTCTCTGTTCTTGGATGCTTGGCATGGATTTGATTGGGTTATTATATAATGGCATGAGGTGAATGAATATGCATGAGTAGGAGGGTGTATGAGTTGTAAATGATGAACTAGGATAATTCTTGGCATGTAATGAACATGAAATGGTTGGTAATGAAAGTGCCATGGTATTGATATGAGATATAATTCTATATTCATGGATGGAGGATGATGAGTTGGTATGGGTTTGACCTGGAATATAAAAGGGGTTGGTTATAAAGGTTGACATGAGATGTATATGCATGATAAATATTACTTGACTGTTTGAATATGACTGGTATGTGGTCAGTACGTAATTCCCCAAAATCTCTAGGTGAGATTTCAGGGTCGTGCTTCAGTGGTCGGGATGTAATTCCATGGCCCCTGTTAGTGGGAGTTCATGGTGGTGCCCCATCTATATAATTGGTAAGGATTTAAGGTAAGGTTGCATTCTGACGCTCTAAGTAGTTAGTTAGTCTCACATAGAGCGGACGAACTCTTGTGGTGAGAGTAGCAGGAGGCCTGGAACTCATTAAAGGCTAACCTTGTGTGGGGGAATTGAGACATTGTAACACTTAGCTCGGGGGTGAGTAGCTCAGGGGTGAGCAGGATAATCCATCACAAGTGCAAGCATCCGCTGAATCTGACTAAATTATACGTATCCGGGTGAGTCGTGTCGAGTCTTAGTGTATTGTTTGGAAGGTCATAATATGCTTGGATGATGTATCTATAATTGACTATGAAAGTGTATCTACTTGCATGATAAAACTATTTTTGGCTCTAGCTTACCCTTCTGTTGTTTGTTGTATGTCCTGTATGTGTGGTTTTCCCCTTTTGCGATGATCATCAATTTATTGGTGTGAGCAGATGCGAGAAACACCCATGGTCAATAGGGAGGTGATGGTTCCGTTGCGTAGTCCACCTAGGTTGGATCCTACTATTTGGGCTTTGTTATAGGGCTATGACCCATGTATTGGCTTATCCTTTAACTTTAAATTGATTTACTATTGAACCTTGTATCCTGTTATGTTTTGGCGTCGTGGTGTGCCTCGAATATTGTAAGGAGTAAGGTTTAAACTCCTGGACCGCGTTTCTATATTATTTTGTGTGATGCTTCCTTTGATTAGCTTTATTAATTAAATAGGGTGTTACAGATGTAAAATGAAAAGTTATGTATTATATGCTTTTTCATAACCATTTCTTAATTGTGACTTCATTATCATACTTTTTTTAGTAATTACGTCTCTCAATTTTTTATTAGATTTTGATAAATTATTTTTTAGTTTTATTTATTTTTAAATATGTATATTGATGAAAAATAAAATAATAGATTCATTTTTTTAAGTGATAAAAGGGAAGATACCCTTGAAGCTGAAAACAATACAAATTTACTTCACTTATTTTCAAGCATGATACTAGTAATTCAACTGTTGAATTAGAAAACCATTTTTTAAGATTCAAAGAAGAATTATAAGTGAGAAATTTCATATTAATCCTTTTGAATTATAGGCGGAATGTTTCGTATTAATTCTTTGAAACTTATTATAAGAAAACATTCTCAAATATAGGAATATCTAGGGAAAGAGATGAAATTAGAAAAACTTATTTAAAATGAGTTTCATATCAAATACAATTTCAAAAGTATAATGTTTTTAAGGAAAAACATACAAGGATTTAAATACTAAATTATATATACTTTTGTTATATTAGTAATAATAATTAAATATATAAAATTTGAGTATATTATTTTCGCCCCTTCAAACTTTTTTATCAAAATTCGTGACTATCTATAAGAGGTTTGCATGTGACCTTAGGTAGCTCAATTTGAATCTCTGCTCTTTTATGGTCATGGGGGAGTGCTCAGATAATTAATATGAACTTTCTTTGTGTAGTTAGAGTTACATGTGAGCACGAATGACTCAAGGATTTTGGAAGTCTAAAACAAACTTAAGATTGATGCCTTTTATTTAAAATTTATTTTGAGATTTTTTTATGTAAAATTGTTTATTAAATTGTCAAAATTAATTTCATTTAACATTTATTTTTAAATAAATAATAAAGCTAATTCATTTAATTTTCTATATATTTTTAATCGTTATCATGAGTTTGAGAATTAAACATATTGACATCACTAACTATATTATTCTTATCTTGTTCATTCAAAGAGCATCCACTTATATTTTCTAATTCATCCATCTTATTCATTTTTATAAATTTATTCATAGTTCCTTTTTGTGATTCAATTAAAGTCTCAACTTTTCTCTTTTTCTGGATTTTTGAATAGCTTGATTCAAAATTTGTAGTTAACATATCTATATATTTTTTTATGAAATAAAGAATTATAATATATAAAACACTACAAAAAATAAGTATATAAAAATAACGAGTTAAAACAATAAAACTTTTTTCTGGTTGTTAAGAAAGTAAACTCGATCGTAGGCATGTAGTATTTTGAAGTCTCAAGTCTTTTTCTCTTTCTTAAGTCTCAACTTCATAAACCTGAACATTTTGTTTTGAGATTAATCATTAATAAAAATAATTAAAAAAATTATTATTTTTCTCAGCTAGAATACCCTAAACCTTAATCCTTAAACAAAACCAAATAAAAGAAAAACAATTTTAATCCTAATACAAATTCAATAAATAGAATAAAAACAACATCAACACAAATAGAAAGAAAAACATACTAGTCAAAAATGAGAATAAAAATATTGGTATACACGGACAACATAAGATTCAAGGAATGAAATTTGTGAAAGCTCTCAAAAGAAAAACTCTAAAAAAGAAGAAAATAAGGAGAAGCAAAGAGTGGAATCAATAGATGAGATGTCACAAGAGAGATAAAAAATGAAAATAAAATCAAAATTGAAGTCACACGGAGATAAAAGAAGAAAATAGAATCAATTGAAGTCACATAGACATAAAAAAGAAAATAGAATCGAAAGTGAAGTAGAAGAAAATAGAATCAAAATTAAAGTCACATAGAGATAAAAGAAGAAAATATAATCAAAAATTGAAGTCATAGATAGATAAAAGAAGGAAATAAAATAAAAATTAATTACAAGAGAGTAAAGATAATTAATCGTTCTCACTTTCCCAAACAAAATTATAGTTGATTGAAAAATGATTTTAACTCATTAAATGTCCTTTTTAATACCAATAAAAATTAGCACACACTAATAATAATTTAATTTTATTCTCAAACATAAACTTATAATTGATTTAATAAAGGTCTATTAGTACCAAATATTTTTTTTAGGTCTTTTTCATATTAAACATAATTTTATAATTAATTTAATAGAGATATATTATTACTAAAAAAATTCAGGCCTTTTTTCTTAAATATAATTTTAGGCTTAAATACATCATTGGTTCCAATTTTCGTAAACTTTGTTCACTTTGGTCCTCATTTTTTTTAAATATTCAAAATAATTCTAATTTTTGTAAATTGTGGTCAAATTGGTCCTTTTTATAGACGCCGTTTAAATTGTTGATGGAGGATGAATAGTAATTAACATATGTTACTTTATGGTTGTTTTGAATTTTTTTTTCAAATTTTTTTTAATTTTAAAAAAGTTGTCCATGTGACAAGCTATAATGGTGACACGTGGCAATGTTAGTGTCAATGCCATGTGTCAAGATAGTGGTACTACCACGTGTCAAATTAGTATTATTGCCATATGTCAGGGTCTCGTGACTTATATTCAATCCAGTTTCAATTTTCGTTAATTTTGTTCAATTTAGTTCCAATTTTCGTCATATTTGTTCAATTTTATCCCAATTTTTTTCCTCTACAAATCGACCAAATTTAATTTATATATGTTGAAATTTTTATTTTCACTAAAATTCACATTTTTATTAAATATTTCTTTTATTATTCTTATACCAAACCTAACTATACTTTTGAAGGGAATTATTAGATTTATGTTTGATTTTTTCTACATGTAAAAAAATAGGGAAAAAGATAGTTTAAAATTAGAATGAAAATTCTTCATTATCTTTTAAATGGTAAGGAAAATTCTTAATTATTTTTAAAATTAGAAGGAAAGTTCTTCACTATTTTTAAAATTAGAAGGAAAGTTCTCCTTTATTTTTAAAATTAGAAGGAAAATTCTTCGTTATTTTAAAACCAACTCTAAACCTATTTTTTAATGTAGCAAACATCAAACATAAACTAATAATTTCTTTTCAATAATATGATTTTGGCTAGTTGTTAAGACTTTGCCAAGTGTACCAAGTCGTGCAAGTAGTAACCGGTAAGACCGGGATATCGTTTCCCAAGAGACTCGTGTATATTAAATAATTCGTAATTAATGAATAATTTAAACTAATGAATAAATCCATAATTTGGGATTTTGTATGCAAGAAAGTAAATATTTCATAAACAAGTAAAATTGAACTTGGATATTTGAAGACTCTAGAAAATGGTAAAGACTAGAAATGCAATGGATTGATATTGTTGGAGTTAGACTTCAC
>Ga0099822_1006717_pt1 | contig 14944 bp, 14 predicted proteins | sample CowpeawhiteBW_FD_76839 | JGI IMG/M metagenome (GOLD analysis project Ga0099822, IMG submission 76839) | Root nodule microbial communities of legume samples collected from California USA - Cow pea white BW | ecosystem: Host-associated > Plants > Roots > Nodule | place: USA: California | collected...
ATATATATATATATATATATATATATATATATATATATATATATATATATATATATATATATATATATATATATATATATATATATATATAAAATCACTCTTAAAAATGTTCATCAAATAATGTTCATAATACTCATCTATGTATTGACTAGGTATGAGTATCGGTATAAGAAATATCTGACTTTTTCAATTAAGTATTTGATGGAAATGTACATATCCGTTCTTTCCCCATACCCGCCATATATAATATCCATCCCCGTCATTTCCCCATCTAGTCGAGCGGTCCTTTTTGTTGATATGGAGAGCCACGACTCCCTCAACTAGTAACGAATCTTGATCAAAAATTTTGAAGGGACCAAAATAATATATTCAAATTTTATATATTTAATTATTATCACTAATATAATAAAAATATATATAATTTGATAGAAGTGGACATGAGAAAATCACACCCACATCTGTTCACTTGGTGAGTCTTCATTTTTTAGGTCGAAAATTTTCTTGTTGGGGAGAATGTAAGGCTCGTTAAAATTGTGTTATTCTTTTCTGCCTTAAAGTAAAGGGCTGCCTCTTGTAATTGGGCCTAGGGCTGGCCCAAGTGATAAAACCAAACCCTAATCTGGCTAACACACTCATTCTCACACATTCACAGATTGCAGCCGTCTCTCTCAACTACGCCAATAGAGCTCTGTTAGGGTTCGCTTCCTCGCCTCAGATTGCACCCTACATCTCATACCTTTACTTCGTAAAAGCTCTTTTCCGTATTTCCTCCATTTAGGGCTCCATAATAACTCTGTTCTGCTACTGTCCCGTTGTTCCGCCAGTTTCCCAGTCCATCTCTCGAGCTGCTGTGCTCCGTGGTCCAGTGTCAAAGTCTCGTGTAACCCCTTCCAGGTACGAGAAGTTAGGGCTTTCATGAAATTGTTTTCATCCATGTTTGTTTATGTATTTTCATGCGATTTAATGATCTGTATACTGTTCAGAGTGGGTGAAATGTATTGTTGCATTGTTTGGCTTGGTTTGGGTCTGTTATGCGAGTGAACAGTGGGTGAGGACTGATAATCTCGCCCAAGCGAGCTTGCCATGCCCAAGCGAGATGAGCAAAGGCTCACCCAAGATTCTCGCGCGAGGGGTCGCTCAGGCAACCAGCTCAATTTGAGTGAGTGAGCATCTCACCCAGGCAAGGAGGGTCTCGCCTAAGCGAGACAGTGTAGAGGCCACTGTTCCAGATTTCGAGCCCTCGCTTAGGCAAAGAGAGCTCATCTGAGTGAGAGACTCTCTCGCCTGAGCGAGACTCCTCTGCCTGAGCGAGGGGTTGGGCGAGAATGTGGTCTAGTTTGGCATTTCTTTTTCGTTCTTGGATGTTTGGCATGTAATCAATTGAATTACTGTATGATGGCATGATGGGATTGAGTATATATGATGAGGGGAGGCTTACATGTAATGAATAGTGAGTTTGGCATGACCTTATGTGGATTATACATGAGGGGTTGGATACGTATGTGGTCACAAATCGGGCATGAACAATGATGAACATTGATGATTGGTAATTCAATGGCATGATATTGATATGAGGGGAGACGTTTTCTCATGATTGGTAACACGAGTTGGTATTGGTTGACATGTGATACATGAGGGTGGTTTATGGATGTTGGTATGAAATTTCTATGCATGGTGTATGTGTTTATTTCTTGGCTGATTATATATGTTGGTAAGTGGTCAGTACGTAATCCCTTGGAGTCTCTAGGTGAGGCTTCAAGGTCGTGCTTCAGTGGTCGAGACGTAATTCCATGACCCCTATTAGTGGGTGTCTATGGTGGTGCCCCATCTGTATTGTCTGGTAAGGATTCAAGGTAAGGTTGCATCCTGACACTCTAAGGGGTTAGTTAGTCTCATTTAGAGCGGACTGACTCTTGTTGCGAGAGTAGCAGGAGGCCTGTAATTCATTAAGGGCTAACCTTGTGGTGAGGGAAATTGATTCATTGTAACATTTGTAACACATAGCTCGGGGGTGAGTAGAGGTATCCACCACAAGTGCAAGTATCCACTGAATCCGACCAGATTGTATGTATTCGGATGAGTCGAGTCGAGTCCGTAGTGTATTGGTTGAGAGTCATAGCATGTTGAGTATTTTATGTATGGTTGACTGCGAAAGTGTATTAGATTACTGGATGATATTATTTTGTGCTCTAGCTTACCCTACTTTTATTGTTGTGTGTTCTATTGTGTGATACTCTCTTTTGCGATGATCATCAACTTGTTGGTGTGAGCAGATGCGAGGAACACCCGTGGGCAACAGGGAGGTCGTGGTTCCGCTGCATAGTTCGCGTAGACTGATCTTTAATTTCTTTATGGGTTCTTTAGGGCTATGGCCCATGTATTTGTTCGTCTTTGGATTTGATACTTTTGTTAAACCCTTTATCCAGCTTTCTTTTGGGCATCGTGGTGTGCCTTGGGTTGTAAGGAGATGAGTTTCAAACTCCAGGATTACGCTAGTATGTTATCTTTATGTGACGCTTCCTTTAATGTCGCTTATTAAATTAAATGGGGTGTTACAGACTAGGTATGAGTATCAGTATAAGAAATATCCGACTTTTTCAATTAAGTATTTGATGGAAATGTACATATCCGTTCTTTCCCCATACTCGCCATATATAATATTCATCCCCGTCATTTCCCCAGCTAGTAGAGCGGTCCTTTTTGTTGATATGGGGAGCCACGACTCCCTCAACTAGTGGTGGATCTTGATCAAAAATTTTGAAGGGACCAAAATAATATATTCAAATTTTATATATTTAATTATTGTCACTAATATAATAAAAATATATATAATTTAGTATTGAAATCTCCTTGTATGTTTTCTTTAGAAAAATGATAGTTTTGAAGTTGTATTTAATATAAAACACATTTTAAATAAGTTTTTCTAATTTAATCTCTTTCACTGGATATTCTCATATTTAAAAAATTAAATATACAAAAAACTCATAAAATTCATAACTTTTCTTTCTATATTCATAAATATACAAAAAAACTCATAAAATTCATAAGATTAAAAAAAACTAAATATTAAGCTAATATTTCTCTGTCACAGGATAGAAGAGAGTTATCTTTTTTTATCTTAAAAGAGAACAAATGAGAGCGAGGATAATGAATTTGTATCTAAGTTTCTATTTCTTTTTTAAAACAAAAAATAAAAGAAGATATGCAAGAGTAGTAAATGGATACAATAGATAAAAAAATTAAAATGAGGGAGAAGAAGAAAAATATCTCAATTAAATTTATTATTTTTTATTATATTTAATTTATTATTTTATTATTATAAAAGATATAAAAATCAATCTAAAAAATTAAAAAAATATATTTTAAAAATATTTTGAAAAAAATTTAATAAATTTTGGGGCATGGCCTCCCTAGAGTCTTCTAAGCTCCGCCATTGCCCAACTTTCTTTTTATTTTATTTTTTATATATATATTTTAAAAATATATTTATATATTATTTTATTCTATATAGTAATTTAGTTTAAAAAAGCTTTTTTAAAATTTGAAAGCCATGTTTTCCCTTTTGTCTATTATTTTTTGTTCTTTATTTGGTTTCTCTCCCTTTCGTACCTCCATCTCTTTCTCACCTATTCTTTCTATCTCAATTTTCATCCTTAATCTGTCATTATTTTCAAAATCAAATTTCACTAAGGCGAAATCGATGAGCTAAGGAACATTTTGGACCAAACAATTTCCTTTTTTGAGTAAGTTGATTTTCTACATTTGTTTTTGGAGCAATGTGTTTCTTCTCTGGTACGTGGCTTTTCTACACTATAGGAAGATCTTTATTTATTAGATATCATAAATTTATGATTTAATTGTTGATTGAACTTTTCTTTATTTATATAGAGCTATTTTAAGCTTTGAAATTGTGTAAGGGAAGAGCAATATTAAGAATCTACTTTAAGGTAAGGAAGCAAATAATTTAGAAGTTGTTAATTTTCTTATAATATTGAGTATTGGTTTTGAGATTTAATTTGGGGTATTCATAATTTTATATTTTCCTAAATCGATGAGAGGTGACAAATTTATATTAGAAAAATTATGATAAAGAGTAAACAAATTTATTCTTTTTTCAAGAGGAATGTTTGTGATGAAGATCAAAAAAATGCATCTATGTTAACTAAACTTAAGAAACTTTACGAGAATCGAAGAATTGAAGAAAATGAAAAACAACTCTCTAAAGTTCCTAGAGTTAGAACTTGATCCAGGGAAGCATCCTCAAATTTTGCAATACCCACTATTTCAAATTGATGAGATATGAAAGACTTATCTAAGCTAGGGTCCATATCAAATGCATTTAGAAAATTATTCGTTATTTGGTAAATATGATCATCCAAGAATATTTCAATACATATGGTTTAGCTTATTTTCTTCATGGTTAGAGTATTAACCATTAAAAGATGATGCATATCTTTTAGTAAAAAACCAAGCAGACGACCTGACTCAGATGTTTTCATTGTTACAGGTAATTTAGTTGATTTTCTTTGAATTCTAATTAGTAATGAGTTGATTGTCATGAACATGTTCTAATTTTTTTAGTGTTTTATAGGTTTTAAAAGTTGGAGGAAAGTTAATAATGGAAAATATTATGCTTTCCTTAAACACATAGGGAAAGATCCTTCCTCACCACACAATATTGTAGTGTCTGCTTGTCAATACTTGTTAAATAAAAATTGTCATATTAGAGTTGTTTTGGAAGTGCAAAAATCAGATAATCAAATTATGAAGAATTAATTGCATCTCAAAACTTCAATTGACATGGGTCAGCTTTTATCACTTCAAGCTTGTTCTTTTAGAGGTCATGATGAAACTACTAAATTGAGGAACCAAGGTAATTTTTTGAGATGATAAAACTTACAACATCATACAATGCTGAAGTCACAAAAGTTGTGTTGGAAAATGGTCGATACAATTCTAAATATACTTCACATAAAATTCAAAATGAGTTATTGAATATTCTTTCTAGTAAAGTGAAAAATCATTCGTGAGGAAGTTGGGGATTCCAAGTTTTGTATAATTGTCGATGAAGCTCGTGATGAATAAAAAAAATGAGTAAATGGATCTTGTTTTGAGATTCGTTGATAAAAATGGATTTATACAAGAGCGATTTTTTTATATTGTGCATGTTAAAGACACTACGACATTAACTTTGAAGAATGAATTATGTGTTGTACTATCTTGACATAATATTAATGTTTCTAATATTCGTGGTCAATGGTATGATGGTGCTAGCAATCTGAGAAGAGAATGGAACGGATTACAAGCATTATTCCTGAGTGATTTTCCTTATGCATATTATGTTTATTGTTTTGCTCATCGGTTATAACTTACCTTGGTTACTACATCAAGAGAAGTTATTCCACTTCATAAGTTCTTTTCAAAATTGATTTTTATTGCCAATATTGTTTGCTCTTCTACTAAACGATGTGATGAGTTACATGTTGCCAAGTTACATGAAATTACATTTTTTAGAAATTGATGAGCTTGAAAATGGTAAATGGGCAAATTAGATTGTTACTTTAAAACGAGTTGGGAATACCCGTTGGAACTCCCATTTCTCTTTTATTTATAGCTTGATCAATATGTATGATACAACTTGTTCAGTTCTACAAAAATTATTATTGATGGATCTACTTATTCTCAGCTTGATCTACTTATTCTCAATGCTTACAAAATCTTGACCTCACTTGAGTTTATATTGATCTTATATTTTATGATAGAAATTATGGGGATAAGAGATGTTCTTTGTAAAGCATTACAACAACTATCTCAAGATATAGTAATGATAGCACTTAGTTTGTTCTACAAAAGCATTTATTTAACTTGAGAGAAAATGGTTAGGATAAGTTATTAAAAAATATATGACTTCTTTTTGTGAAAAACATGACATTAAGGTGCCTAATTTTGTGGCTTCTTATGCAGCAAGGCAAGCATGCTCTTTAAAAAAAAAGATTATCATATTACAATGAAGCATTACTTGAGAGTTGAAATATTCTTTGTTACAATTGATAAAAAATTACAAGATTTAAATTGTAGATTTAATGACCAAACTATGGAGTTATTAATTCTAAGCTTTGCACACTTGTAGAAAAATATTATCCCATAAATTTCAATGATCAAAAGAGAAGATTAATTTGAATTTTCAACTTCAACATTTCATTGTTGATGCTCGTCAATATTCAAATTTGAAGAATTTATCAACAATGCAAGAGTTTTGTACATGTTTGGCAAACAACAAAAAAGTATGAAGTTTACTACTTGATTGATAAATTACTTTGTCTTATCAAAACTATTCTAGTTTTCGCAGCTACAACTAAAATATTGAAAATAATCAAGAACAATTGAGAAATAAGATGGAGGCTAAATTTTTACACTAAAAAAATTGTGTAAGTTGCGACATTTATTTTTGTAAAAAACGACGTTTTTAAATGTCGTTATTTTGCTAGTGACGTTTTTCGAAACGCTAGAATTCGTGCTACCACAAAGTATAATATGACTTTTGTAGTTAAACACTGCAACAAATGTCACTTTGTAAATTGTATAAAGTGACATTTTAAAGAGGTAAATAATAGTAGTTAAAATGATGTTTCTTACTTACTAAAAAACAAATCCAATGAAAATAACGACACTTACAAGCGTTATAATTCACGTTATATTACGATATTTATAAATGTCACTATTATAAATAATTTTTCAATAAAATGTTTTATTATTTATTATTATACACTATATTTATAATTTCATATTTTGATAATATTTTATTATTTATTATTATTCACGATTGTTATAATTTCATAATTAAATATATTTTTCTCTTAATAATGACAATTAAATTATATATAAAAGTTATAAAATTAAAAAAAAATGCAAGTATACAAATAAAAATGACCAAAAAAAAAAGAAATTTCATTGATTGTTTAATAATATCAAAGTGCCCAAGAGTTGAAATATCTAAACATAAAATAGACAATATTAAGCGTAATTGTCAATTTGTACTACAATTCTATATTTAAACGTATAATTCTAATTTGTTTTGTTTCCACCACTTGATCGTCTTACATCATTTGGAGATAGTGCACCACTTTGAACATCTTGTGCATGGAATGAATAAAGAATATAAGTAGTTGAATACAATAACATTAAGAATTTTTCTTAAGTAAATTGTACCTCATCAGGAGACGAGTGTACCAAAGCAGCAGCCATTGCAGCGAAAGGTTCAAGAACATCTTCTCTAGAAGCAATATGCAAGGAATGTTTGCATTTGATTCTTGACAATTGCAAGTTCACTTTCCATCTTCACAACCTTGTCCTCCACATTTAGTGAAGTTCCACTAGATGAAGCAAGGTTGATTCCATTTAATTTTATAGTCAAACATTGTTGAAAAGGAAGTGTAAGACAAGCTCCAAATGAGAGTCGTCTAACCTGACCTGGATATTCTTTTCCAAATATGACACAAACCGGATCATTTAGACATATATCTGATGCAGTTTCTGGATTTTTCAACATCAAATCATCAATATTTTCCTGCATAAATCATCATCATCCCTAATTAATAGCTAGTTTATAGTGAACACACACAATAGAACTTCAGAATAGCATACACACGTGAACCCATGAACCTATTCATCAATTTATTTCCTACATAAAAACATCAATCATTATCATCATCTCTAAATTAATAACAAATTTACAATGAACCCACACAACAAAACAACACAACACCATACACACATTAATCCATGAATAGGTTGAGATGTTTATCAATAGTGTAGAGAAATTATAAACTTATAATTCATAGTGCATAATTTTACAAATATATTTTTATTGAGGTGTCAACACCTTTCTAAACTAGCCAATAATTAATTCAGCTTCATTTATTTGTTCTATAAGACTCATGGGAATTGATTCCTTTTACGAATATATTTTGTGGTGTTGTGGTCTCATAAAGCAAACATGGGGAGTATGTAGGGGTAAAGGTGTGATGCGTCAATTTTAATAGCATCAAGGGTGGAAGCAAGGAGTTAGTAGAGATAAATGCAAATGCTGACAGAGAAAATATTAATTACATTCCTTTGTAGTTTGAAGTCTTTTTCAAATTTAATATAAAAGCTAAAGCATCGATACAAATGTAGCTTTCTAGAATCTTTCTAGTTTCAAACCCTCAAAAGGGGTAAGATTCTCACAATCTGCAACAAAGTAGATACGTGGAAATTTTAATGCCTTTGAAAATCTCACTACCTAAAACCTTCTCCACAAACAACCTTGGGTTTCTCTCTGATTACGACACCACAGAATAATGTATGAAGTACATTGTTGCTACATTTTCCTCAACTTGTTCGTGAAAAATCCTCTACAACTAAGCTATAAGAGTTGCCCCAATATCTATCTCTATCATTGTTTTCAAAAGACCTATATCAAAATACATGTTCAGAAACATAATTGTGCCCACTATAACAACAACAATTTCTATTGAACCCTAAACAATAACAACCTAAATTTGTATTGAAAATAAGACCATAATGTACATACCTTTTGAAGAATACAAATGAAGAATGATAATGGGGTGAGACCAAAAAGAGAGGAAACACGAATCGAGAAAGCAATTGGGATGAGCCAACGAAAACGCAACGCGATTGAGGTGACAATGGATAACAAAAACGAACAGCGCGGAGAATGCCCATTGTCAGTTCGTCGTGGAGGGTTTAGATTGAGTTAGTCTGACTTGAGGAAAGAGAGGGAACTAGTTGTTTAGAGTGTTGTGAGAAAAAAAAATTAGACAAAAGAGTAAAAAGAGGGAAAAAATTTTGACAAAAAAAGAAGAAGGAGGGATTCAAACATTCTAAGCACAAATTATTTCATAAAATTGAAAAAGTAAAGTTTGATATAAAGTGACATTTTAAAATGACACAATTTTACTTAATAGCATGACAATGCAAGAGATTGTGGTTATAAATGCCATAATATACATGTATATTTTGGCAATTGCCAAAATGACATATTATACCGCAAAAGGCGACATTTTTAATTAATCGCCATATTAAAAGTACCATTATATACATCATTTTTTGTAGTGTTAGTAAGTAGTATGATAATCTATATTTAAAGGGATATTGCAACAAACTTTAGTTTTGATTCAATTACTTAAGATTTTAAGTCATTGAAAGAACGTTGAACAACACTCTGACTAAAGGTAACTTTTTCTTTTTTCAATATAATATTGTTGAGGATAAACTTTATGATACTTTCATATATATATTATTGTCATTTTGTTTTGGATTCCACTATCATGTGTGCTTGTTTTGAGTAGAGAAAATGATGTGAGGAAATAAAAACTTTTTTTTTTAAATTAGAAAAATAATTTATATATATATATATATATATATATATATATAATATGATTTGGCCACCCTGAATTTTTATCCAAGTTTCGCTAATGTCCCTTTCCCCATAACCGTTTAAATTATTAAAATAATCATAGTCTATTAAGTAACCATATATATATATATATATATATATATATATATTATTCAACACAAAACAAAATCATGACTCAACAACTTGAAGCTTTCATGAAAAAACTCTCTCTCCGCAAGAGCTTTAAAATGTTTCTCAAGATCCACACCAACAAGTGCAAAGTTTTAAGTTGTGTGGTGGATATTATACCAACAGGCAATGTGTCGTGCATAAGACATCTCATGAGGAGGTTAATTACATGGGTAAAACAAGGTCGTTAAGGCAATTACAACCAAGGATGGAGACCTCACCCAAGCATAGGACAAGCATGTACCTCAAATAGACCACCACCTCAACAATATCAATAACATCCCTATTGTCACCCAGATGAGGGTCTAACTATTATCTAACAAGTGCATTGGATCAATTGTAACACAACAAGTTCATATCTACAAGGATTTGATATGATAAAAAAATAATCTATAATCCACTTCAAGTTTGGCAATGGAACAATAACAAGCATTGACTTTTTTTTTTTTTGTTTTTTTGAAACATGTTTGAATTAAAGATAAAGATAAGTGATGTTGATTAGGTGTTGGAATTGAACTTGGCTTTTTACACTCAACTATACTGCCCTTATTTATCAATAGATTATGTTCTTTATCTTAGTGCTCCTAAAAGTACACTTAATTGTAATTCTAACCTTCTGTCTATAGTATTAGAGCCTAAGGGTGTTAAATGCAGGATGTCCCGATCTAGGTGGAGGAATGCTTGCATTAAGAACAAGATTGTTTAAACCAACTAAAGTTTCTCTCTCTTGAATGATTTAGAAAATTAGAATACAAATAGCAGCTACATTCCCTGTATTTATTGAATTCTTAGTGCTACTCTATCTCAATTCCAAGTAGGTCAGTCATGGAGGTTTCCTTCATGAGTAGGTTTGCTTCCAAGCTTGGTGTAAGACCTAAGAAATTTAAATAATTAATTAAAAAATTATTTAATAAATGCGGGTAGTAGGAGTCTTTAAGGCATTTAATGCAGAGTGCTATGACGTGGAAAAGTACTATCTCAAATGGTTGAGAGTACTTGATTGTGTGAAAGGGCTTGGGTTCAAGTCCTATGTATGCCAATTGTATGTTATTTTAATTTGTGCATTATTTTAATGATATGTGTGGATGTGGTTAGTGATAATGTAATCCTAAAATTTTAGGAATTATCATGAAACATGATTGGTTGAAGTGGTTATGCATTTGACTTTGTAATTGAGTGGTTGTGTGTTCAAACCTTGCTAAGGACGAAATTAACTTCTTTATTTTTGCTAATAAGATTGTGGCCTGAATGTGAAAGGGTAGGAAACCCTAATGACAATAGGCAACCACAGGTGGTTGAGAAAAACAGCCCATAATGATTTTTGAAAGGCAATTATGTGAGTTGGAGTGAATCAAAGGAGCTGAATTGTGAGAGCGGGGAGCTAATTTGGGGCAAAAAGAACTATCACCCTTCATTTTTTTAAGCAAAGGAAACCAGGTTAGGGAAGCTCTTTTGCATATATTTACATTATTATTGAGAATTTTCGTGTATTTTGTAATGTGCATGATTAAATGTACCTTTTCCATGAAACTTTCCTGCTAACATGTTGTGAAATTAAGGGATTGATTGTTTTGATATTGTATAAGTAAACCCTTATGAGATTGTATGCAAATAATGCGGTTTTCTGTTTTGTATGTGGATTTTGGTTCAACTTTGAAAATGGTAGTCCTTTGGTGTCTAAATTCCTTATTACTTTTTTGAAATCTTATGACCAGGAAAATTTCTTATTTCACCATGAAATGACATTTTTCCCAATTTAAGACTAAATTTGTTTCCACACATCTTTTTAATACCACATTGAGGTTTTCAAGGCAATTGTCAAATGATGAACCAAAAACGGAAAAATCATCCTTGAATACCTCTGTGATTTTCTCAATTAAATATGAAAAGATGGAAAACATACACCTTTGGGAAGTTGCTGGAGCATTACACAAGCCAAATGACATTTTTCTATAAGCAAAGATTCCAAATGGACAAGTAAAGGTTGTCTTTCTTTGGTCCAATGGATCTACTGATAGTTAGTTATAGCCTGAATATACATCCAAGAACCAATATAATGCTTTTCCAATAAGTCTCTCCAACATTTGATCTGCAAATGCAGGTGGGAAGTGATTTTTTCTATTGGCTTGGTTCAATTTCCTATAATCAATGCACATTTTCTACCCTGTTAGTGTCCTTGTGGGAATGAGTTCATTATTCTCATTTTGAATTACTACCATTCCACCTTTCTTAGGAACAACTTGGACAGAGTTGACCCAAGCACTATCTAATATTGGATATATCATTCCAGGATAAGAGGTATTTCAGAGTCTTCGTCTATACCCATGATTACAAAATCTACTAGAAAGTAAAATCTATCCACTTTGACCAACAAGTCTTCTACAATTCCATATTGATATTTGACAACTCTGTTAGCATGGATGAACTTCCACATCTCTTATTCTCTTTAACATGGACAAGGGCATCAAATTGATACTTGTAAGACCTGAGAAAATTAAATAGTTAATTAAATAATTATTTAATAAATGCGGGGTAATAGAAGCCTTTAAGGAATTTAATGCAGAAAGCTATGACGTGGAAAAGTACTAGCTCAAATGGTTGAGAGTACTTTGATTGTGTGAGATGACTTAGGTTCGAGTCCTATGTATGCCAATTGTGTGTTATTTTAATTTATGCATTATTTTGATGATATACTTGAATGCTAGACATGATAATAAAATTCTAAAATTGTAGGAATTATCACAATTGTGAATTTGGTTGAATTGGTTGTGCATTTGACTTGGTAATTGGTTGGTTGTGGGTTCAAGTCTTGCTTAAGGATAAAAACTATTCTCTATTTTTGCCTAATTTTTTTTTTGGCATCGAGACGAAAAGATAGAAAACCCTAGCTGCCAAGGGAGATAAAACCATAATGATATTTGATTAACCATTAAACCAAAAGACTTAATGGTATTTTTGTTTTAGAGTTAATCTCAGTTAATTAGGGAGTAATTGGGAGAGAGAAGAGAATTTGAAGGGAAAGGGGTGATGCATTGTGTGTGACATTCAAGCAGTGGGTTCCAGAAGGTTTTTGTGGTGGGTGTCGAGAGAATTGAGAGTGGAAAACATTGTTGGAGTGCAAGGGAAGACTAAGAGAGCTTTTGGGTTAGAGACCCATTAAGAATTCGAATTTGGAGTAGGGAATCCAGGTAGGGGGAGTTGTTTTTGTATGTTTCGTTGTTTATAAAGTACACTACATTATATGATCCCTTATTGTATGTAAAATTACCACTATTTGTGTCATTTTCGCAAGTTTCTGGGTTTTCGCCCAGAAACCGCCTGGCGGGTACGCATAGACCGTTAGGCGACTCATCAGTTTAACCCAATTTTGGGTTATGTGGCATGAGCTGCCAAGCGGAGAGAAGAAACTGCCAGGCGATGCTCGCTGCTTTTCACTGGTCCGTTGACTTTATGTGAATTTTGTGCATCTCGGAGGCTTTGATTAGCTTCCCATGGTTGTGTGATTGCGTATTATCTTGATACCTCGAGTTTTGGGGAAGTTGCGATTATAAGTGAAATATGGACATGAAGAGTTCATATTAAGACAAGAGATAAATCTGAATTTTTGAATTTTGGGGCAATTTAGAGGTTATAATAGGTTTGGAATGCATAAAGCATAATACCATGGGGTTGGAGTCTAATAAACCATGTAAGAATTGTTGTATTCTACTGTAATTGGAAACTGGATCAAATCCTGGAAACTTGATGTTGGTCGTAGGTGCAGAAATCTGGGGTTTTACCTAAGTGTTGATGTACCGCCTAGCGGCATCGCGATGGCCGCCAGGTGATGGTAAGTAACCAATGCTGTTTTGGAAACCTAGTGTGGTGGTTGCTAGAGAGATGAATAGTGAATCAAAAGTGGGAGGAAATGTTGTTCGACTAGGTGAAAATAATGAAGGAATTGTGAAGTAGAGATGGTCTAAGTAGTGTAGTGATGTGGGGGTTTATGGCAATGCATTGATGACAATTAGATTATGAAAACTCTAGTGATGATAGGTACTCTAATACAAGAATATAGTGGAAGAAAAGTATAATTGTACTTAAATTGTGTGTTTATGATTCTGTGTTTTGGTAAGTCAATCAATGAAGATTGAAAGGTAAACTACTATATCAAGTTGGTTAAGCATGAGAATTGGGGCTGACTGAAATTTAGTGATAATGGAGATAGGAAACTATCTTGATATGAGCCTTAGACAGTCTAGGGTGGTGACTGAATTCCATTTTTTTTTGATTTGAGTAAGTCCAAGAGAATGAATTACGTAACTTTCTTAAGCTTGATTGAATCATTATGCTCGGATAAAGGACTTGGTGAATTAAATGAAAGGATACATGAACCATTTGTTAAGTATATGATTGTTACTGATGAGCTTAATTGGGTAAAAGAAATAAGCGAGATTGGGTTCTGCTATCGGTGAACTGGGACATGATGTAATTACATAAGTGTAGGTGAACCCCTTAGTGGAAATGTTTAAATGATAAAGATGGGTTATAGAGAAATCAAATCAGGTTGGAGTTGGTGGGAAATCAGAATTAGGTACTGAAACACAAATTAGCAATGTACCTTAGAGCAATGTACCTTAGAGCAAATTGAGTGCCAAAACCAGTAGCAAAATGCCTGTGGTATGGCGCCTGGCGGCCTGCTAATAACCGTCAGGCGATAGTAACATCGGGAGAGGTCTCCGCACAGCGTGGCGCCTGGCGGCAAGGTGTGCCCCGCCAGGCGGTGACTGTTAAATAGTGGGTTTTGGAGAGTGCTGGCGCCTGGCGGTGAGGAGGTACCGCCAGGCTGATAAAGACTGTACCCCACCAAATTAAAACATATTAAATGCAGTATATGAAAGTTGAACCAAGTCGTCTCCCAACGACCAATATTTTCATTCAAAGCTTCAATTTTCAGATGAACACAACAATAACACAAAGGGGGGGGGGGTTTGGCAGACAAATTCAGAATGCTAATCAACAGATTAAATTGAATGCAAAGTGATTAAAACCGTATTGACATCCTTGATTCAAACACAATTTCACTTATCATAGGCCACCAAATTAACACCTCTGCCTTCTCTCAATCCACTAGATAATAATCCACTAAGCGAAAATTATAATCTAGCTTCATTATGCAATTAAGCAATGCACATATCCTTAAATTTGTGACAGCCAAGTTACATAAATTAAGCATGAACATAACTTAACCCAAAAACATGCAATTACTCTGTAAATTAAGCACAAACAGATTCATCACAATGCATTCCCGAATTAGAACAAAGAGACATGGCAGATTTCACAAGCAAGCACAACCTCAAAGCTTCATTGCATTTTTCA
>Ga0099822_1006718_pt1 | contig 14943 bp, 4 predicted proteins | sample CowpeawhiteBW_FD_76839 | JGI IMG/M metagenome (GOLD analysis project Ga0099822, IMG submission 76839) | Root nodule microbial communities of legume samples collected from California USA - Cow pea white BW | ecosystem: Host-associated > Plants > Roots > Nodule | place: USA: California | collected...
TCTTCTTTCCCCCCCCTCCCCTTTCCCCCTTCTTTTTCTTTTTTTCCTCTCCCCTCTCCCCCTCTTCTTTCTCTTTTTTTCCCGCCTTTTTTTTTTTTTTTTTACGTTTCCTTATTCTTATCCTCTTTCCATGTCAGGATATTCTACAACCGTCACAAACGCGATGGCGCTTGTTTTTGAGGTTTACCGACGCTACATCTACTGCCACATTGTCTCACTTTTTATTCTGTTAAGTTGTTGCTGTTGAATGAAATTGAATTTTCTTAATCGAGCTTTGAGTAATTTTTGGTTCATTTTAATGTTTGAATGAACGGTGCCTTGATGGATGCATGACATGTTTAGCTAGATGATGCCATGACTGATAATCTCTGTACACGTGCTTGTCAGTCCTGCCAGTGCATGATATTTTAATGGCTTTAAATTGTAATTCAGTTATTCTTGGAAATCTTCCTCTCTTTTTTTCTCAGGTTCTTGGCAGATTCAACCGTGCTCGCGCTGCTCGGTTGACACTCCCTCATCATGTGTGCCAAACTCCTTTGTTTATGCCTGTGGGCACACAAGGTCAACGTTCAAACTTTATTCTTTCTGTTTCGCTGCTGCAATGTGAGAAAAATAATTTTTCTACTGCTTTCTATTCTCCTTCTTAAAACATTGCTTGCACTGAAAAAACAGGGTCTATTTTTTAAACAAGTTCCCGAATGGCTAAAATATTTTTGGATTCAGTTTGGTCTGCTTAGTTCAATTTTAAAAAGTTTCACTCCGTTGTGTTTTTGTTGGACCAAAATGTTTCTTCTGTTAGTCTACTACGTTAATTTGGTCACACGTGGCAAACTTGGAAGGAACAATCTAATCTAATAAAAACATCTTAAGTGATCAAAGTGAAACCTTCTAAATTTAGGGGACCAAACTGGAACAAAAATTTAGATGAAAGATCAAAATCATATTTTAGTTGTTCTTTCCATTTTAAATGGAGCAATATACTGAATTTATGTTTCTTATTTTGAAGTGAATTATTTTCCTATGGGCTTTGATTATTGTTTGTCCATGGAAAACACTATATTAAATGATGTTATTTTCATTTGTTTGATGTGATTGTCTTGGTTTGGGTGCTGCATTGCTTACGGGTTGTGGTTCAATTGAGATGCTGTAATTTTTTCTTATAGCTGGGATTTTTGAATGATCAGGAACAATAAAGGGATTGACAAATAGTCAGCTTGAGGATATAGGTTGCCAAATAATACTTGGAAATACTTATCATTTGGCCCTTCGACCTACTTCTGAGCTTCTTGATGAAGTTGGTGGCCTTCATAATTTTATGAATTGGCAACGGGGTCTGCTTACAGATTCTGGTGGCTTTCAAATGGTAGTTCATGACCTTATGTGTATTTGGTTATAGTTTTTGTTAAATGTAACTAATGGACCTTGGGCCATCTCTTTGTATCTTCTTTGTATATGAGACACTTATCTTCTTTGTAATGTATCTTCAGGATCCGTGTTAAATAAATTCATTTTTGTTTCACTGATGCTTTAGGTTTCGCTGTTGCATCTCGCTGACATCACAGAAAAAGGTGTGACATTTCAGGTATTTTTTTCCCTTTTTAAGATGTAGAAAATATTTCGATAGTATGTTCTGTGCTTCACTCATGATCTGTGTTCTGAAATCTAGTTTGTGACCATGCCTTCCAATCTTCTAACTTTGACTGCATACCAGTGTGATTAAACCCTAAACAACCTAAATCATTTCTAACCCACAAAACAGTGGAAACTGGTTAAACTGTCTAAAGCTGGAGGGTTGGACTAGTTTAGACTTCTAAAAATTACCTAGTTTTATGCCTAACTGAAATTTGGGCTTTACTGGATCAAACATGGACTGGTTTTCAATTCTCCTAATATTCCATGTTGATTGCAGGTCTCATAGTACAAATTTGTTAAAATAATCTAGAGAAATGGAAAGAAAAGAAAAGCATTTGATATTTATCATTATATATTTACTTAGTCTTGTACCTCTGGTTTACTAATACATTCTCACACATTACAGATAACTACATATTATATATGATGCATGTTGTTGACCCATGAACCAATCTGACCCCTGGTTCATTGGTCAAACATTTTTTTAAAACAGTGCAATGCTTGGCTTTTCTCATTTTGATTAGATGGACGTCTGAGGTTTGATAGAATATTTGTCGAAGAGGTCATGATGGATACTTCCATTGTCTGATTTGGGTGCTGGATGAGTGGTTATGGGTGTTTTAATACCTACACATGGGTACCCATTTTCTTATAAAATTTATTTGTCTTATCAAACATTACATGCATGTCATGATTATGATTTTCAACATTTCATACATATTGATTTTTTTTATTGTACAAGCACGTAGCATTAAGTGGTGCTAATCCTTTTATGTTTTTTAAATTCAGGTATACATGTAATTATCCATGGATAATTGCCATCCATTGCCAGTCTGAATACCTGTTAATATAACTAGGGATGGATTCAGGGGAAATACTACCCACACTCACATTCACCCCATTGACATCCCTTGGAGGCATGATATGATAATATTAAAATTTGAAGTGTTTTTTCCTTTGCATTTTGCAATTAATGGAATAGTGTGGCGGTCATTTTACAATCAATTGATTGCATTTATTTAATTATTTTTTTGATAAAAGAATTTATATGAAGTGATGTTTATGGAATTATGTTAATGAAGTATATAGCCATCTTTTATTATTTGTATTATTGCAACAAAATTTTATTCTCTTGATGCAGTCACCGGTTGATGGAAAGCCAATGCTTCTAACACCTGAGGAATCAATTCAAATCCAAGTAATGCCTTTCTCCGTGTTTTTCTTTTAATTTTACCTGGGCACTTTTTTTAGCCGAATTAGTATGTTGTGCTTAAGATTTTGAGTACTCTGCATAATGTGATTTTGAGTTTAAATAAAATATTTCGTTGTTTTAAGTTAGTCATTTCTACACTATTTTCAAATTGAGGGAAGGTTGATATTTCTTTAGAACTTCCATGAACATTTGGAATTTAGACCTTATATAAAGGTCTTGTCCTTTATCTTTCTTTCCCATTTCTCTGTTTTGCTGATGTTGCTGTTCTTCTCTACTCTTTATTCAACTTTCTTGCTATTATATTATAGAAAGATTTACAAATAACAGTTCAAGACAGCCCGTAATATTCTTGGCTTTGATATTCTTCACTTTATTATCGATGGAACATCTGTAATTGTTAATCATTCATAATTCTGTTTATTTTCTTAAGATATTTCTTTCTGTCTTTACGTGGAAAAAGTCCTCACTTGTCTTTTAATAGAGATATATAGACATTGTACATATCTTTAGTACTGTACAATTGGCCAATTTCACTTAAACAATTCTATACTTTCTCCCTCTATATTTCTTTCTTTCTTATTTCTTAATTCAGCAGGTTAATACATTCATTTGTTGCTGGGACAGTTTGTACCTTTAAGTAAGAATTTTGAAAGATTTTATGCTCTTTTGTTTAATGGGCTTTCATGTTTTTGTCATTAATTATGCAGAACAGAATTGGAGCAGACATCATTATGGCTCTTGATGATGTTGTAAAGACCACCATTACCGGTCCACGAGTTGAGGAAGCTATGTATCGAACACTTAGATGGATAGATAGATGTATAGCAGGTAAATATTGAAGTGGTGGATTACAGAGTCACAATAAGGAGAATTGAATTGTGATACCGGACAAACTCTGGCCTAACTTGCACAATTCTTATTCTTGTGATGCAAAATAAGAAAGTAATCCTCCGATTTTCAATTATTTGTTCCTTCATTGTGAAGCATGAGTGCAACTGGAATCATTTTAAATTCAGACTTTGACGTTATTCAAGCTAACCTGAGAAGCAACCCTTAAACCATATCAGTCATACATTTTTCCTCTAATTGAATCACTGGATTAACCTTTACATTCTAGATCTAGTAAATTATAATATTGATAACTATGCACATCTTTGAAATGGAAAACATGCATTTAAAATTTTGTTTTTTCATTTCTTTTATAGTGGCTGCATGAGTTGTATATCACTTGGTTACTGGACAGCTATTTCTTCATAATGAAAAACATAGCCTTATTGCAGTAATATATTTTCTTAATTTTATTTAGTACACATTTCTGTTGTATATTCTATTTCTTGAAAGAAGATAAAACTGTAAAAGACAGACAATGGAAGGAAAAATTTATATAGTTTTCCATTCTTGAGTTCTTTTTATTCAATCACAGCACATTAGATACTTTGTTATAGAAGAGAGGATGAAAGATATTTATGTTTTTCACTTAGCATGTGCCATGTATAAAATTCTGGTAAAGATGTATCGCATGGTCAGTTTGTAAAAGGTTTGGTATTTATTTTAGCATGAATGTTAAATAGAAATGATAGGCCATATTTTTAATTCCATTTATATAGTGTTTTAGGACTGCCTGCTTTGTGTGCTAAATAACGATACACATTTCCTTATGTAACAGCTCACAAAAGACCTCATGATCAAAATTTATTCGGTATTGTTCAAGGTGGTTTAGATCCTATATTGAGGTGAATTGAAGCACAAAACATAACCTTCTTGCTATTTATTCTTCATTATATTTGATTACTATTTTACCTCTGTGTAAGTTGCATATTGCTTATAAATTATGGTATTCTGTTATCAGGGATATCTGTGCTAAAGGTCTGGTGGATCGCAATTTGCCTGGGTAGGTGTAAATTCTTGTCAACATGTAAACTGTTTATGGTTTTCTGATACTATTTATATTTTTTGGTTGTTTTAAGAAAAAGACTAGAGTGTACTGGACCTACTGGCCACTTTGATTTGACTTGGCTTTGGGTACAGTTGCCTTTCTAAACTGAACTTGATCAAACAAATTATTCATAAATCAGATGTGCACTATGATAAGTTTTAAGCTTAAAAAATAGTTTTACGTTGTTAATTACATTTAACTTGTTAGTTTTCTCCCCTTTGGTCTATATCAATGTTTCATTTTTTTGAAGGAAGGGGGACCTTTGCCTGATCTGTTTTTTTAATTCATTGAGCTTAATTGCTATTGTCATCCATGGATACTAGAAAAAATAATTCATACTGGAGACTTTGTTCTAGTATACAAGACATTTTGATGCATAAAGGTTTTCTTTTATGAATTTACGCAAATTAGAATGAACCTTACAGACTATCCCTTGCAATCGACACTTGAAAACATGTATTTTTACATGGTAATGTTTGAATACTTTTACTTGCACTTGGTTTTTTTCCCAGCAAAAAGAACATAATTTTCATAGACCCAAGTTGCTTTTATATATGAATACCTGCACACAGAAGAGTCTTGAAAATTGAAATTAATAGTTTTTTCAATAGTTATGTGGGGTTAAATATAATTTTATTTTGTCACAGCTATGCTATTGGTGGTCTTTCAGGCGGTGAAGATAAAAATTCATTTTGGCGAGTTGTTGCTCAGTGCACTGCTGCTTTGCCAGAGGATAAACCACGATATGTTATGGTCAGAATGACTTGATCATATGAACCGATTTTTGGTTTTTAAAATAATCAGTGTAATGTTATCACATTTTGCATGAACTTTCAGGGAGTTGGTTATCCTCTTGATATTGTTGTTTGTAGTGCTTTGGGTGCTGATATGTATGACTGCGTGTATCCCACCCGTACAGCACGCTTTGGCACTGCTCTCATTCCTGAGGTGGCCATTTTTTATCCTTTTTATTCATAATTTGACATTCTTTCCCCACACGTGCACACAACGGTCTTATACAAGGCTACTACTAATAATTGTACAAGGACCAAGAAACTGGTAACAAAATTGTAATTATAGTAACATTGGAAAAACTGAACTTTAACAGATAATGATGATGTCTCCCTATTAGGCTCAAGTGATTCAATTTTTTATTGCACTGGTTTTAATATATTTGCAGTAATACTAGTTTTAAAAAAAATCTATAAATTTTACTCATTTATGTGTCAATATATTTTTTTACTTTTTTTCCTGTAATTTTGCAGGGAGTATTAAAATTAAAACACAAAGCAATGGCCGAAGACACCCGTCCAATTGATCCCACTTGCCCTTGTATGGTATGTTTTAGTAGGTTAACTTTTTTTTATCCGATAAATCTTTCTGCAGAAACCCTGCACGTGTTTTAGTTTGTTTCTTCTGTCACAGGTTTGCAAGAACTATACCAGGGCTTACATCCATTGCCTTGTGACAAAAGATGCAATGGGATCTCAACTTTTGTCGTATCATAATTTATACTACATGCTGCAGGTACAAGTAATATCATCTGATAAAAAGACTATTATAACTATATTGTGTTAATGTGTTTGATTAAAGTCGTTGCATCTCCAAAATTTGCAGCTCAGTAGGAATCTACACTCTTCAATAGTTGAAGGAAGGTTCCCAGAGTAAGTTCATATTCAATTTCTACTCTCCCATTTCATCTCACTTTTGATCTTAAATCCATTCAACAATTTCCTCCCTTATTTATGTGTCAATAACCGTTTTTCTTTTTCTTTTTTTTTAGGTTTGTATGTGACTTTCTACACAAAATGGTATGCTCGAGAAAATCGCCTGGACCTTAAATTTTGAGCACAGCACATTGACTTTTTTTCGTTTAACAAAGTCTTCTTAACACCCTCCTCCCTACTAAACTGATTTCGTGCTTTAGTTATAGATTTGTGAATTCTGCTCTCAAATACTTGTTAAAGCTTAAAAGCAAAAGAATAGCAGAAAACGGAAGGTGGAGTGATATCAATGTTAGTGAACCTGTCATCAGAGGTTATCAACCCCATGTCTAGTTTTCCATTGTCTGTGGGGATGCCAACGGGGTAAAACGGGTCTAGCTTTGACTATACCCACTCTTCCTGAAGTAAAATTTTGTGCACATCCTTGTCCCCATCCCCGTGCATGAAATTTGTGTTTGATCCTTATTCCCATCAAATAGTGAGTATACTTGTATCTATGTCTATAACCGCTATCCACTGTTCTAAATATTAATTAAATAATTTTCTTAAAAGAATGAAAAGCTATATATTGTAAGTATAAAAGGGTCACACTATCAACCAATAGAAAATATTGTTCATAAACTTACCATACATGACGATGAGTGATAAATGACACTGTAAAAATCTCACATTTTAATGCATACACTTTTAACTTTTTTTTTCCTTGTACTTTCTTGTCAAGTAAGTTGAATTGATTGGGAACCATTCTACTCTTTCCCTTTGTTCTCACGCAATACTTAGTTTGTTATACTGATAATTGATGGTATAGTGCTAGAATTACTTAGGGAAAGGCAAATATTAAACCTCTGACCTTGCAAGGAGTAAGCTTTGTAGCCAAACTCGGGCTATAGCACCCTGAAAGCCAGAATGAGTTTTTCCAAAACGGTACATATCTTAGTTGTAGAAGTTCTTATCCAGACTTGGCCTTTCAGGACTACTTCTAGCCATATAACCTTCAGTTTAATACTTGAGCAGTACTTTCGAATAGTAAACACAGGATATCATTTTGTTAGAAGCATGTCATGGGTTTTTATTTTCTTGCCATTATTATTGTTTAGTTTTATTTTGTATTGAAATTGAAACCTTTAAAATATTTCTGTTGACATTATTTTTTTCAATCCAAGTAGTTGTTAGACCTACTTACTAGTTCATGCTGCAGTTTCCCAAAGGTGATGTTCCTGAATGGGTCTGCGATGCTATGGAGGTGGCTGGAATCGACATTTCTTCCTGCTGTGCTCCATTTTCATCATGCGAAGAATATGTTTCTAAAAGCATGCCCAAAGAAGTTATTTTAGCAGGGTAAAGATGATACACAGACGAATAGAACCAAAAAGTTACATTGAAGAGATACACTGTAGTTTACTATGATTTCTTGCGGCATAAATTTTGTATTCTGCTTATGCCGCCATAGTAAAAAAAATATGAAAGGTTAGAATTATAATTTATACTATATCCCTTTAGGTTCTTCTTTATCACGCATATGAAGATTCGTCTTGTATGCTATAGAATGTAAAACGATGTATTGTTTCATATACTGTTTTTGTTTCCGAAGTACACGTAGTGAGAGATTATCTGACACTGAAGCGAAGCTTAAATGTAACTCTTTTATGACCACAAGTTTGCTCAATATTACATGTACAATCCCGTCTGAGTTCGTTTAAACTCAAAACTAATAGAGCAATAGCATGAAAAAAATTCTATACCATGTGTTCTCTATGCTAAGGATATTTGAAAAAGTAGCTTCAAAAATAGTTTATAAACCTTTTTTTAGGTCTATGAATTTATGTCAATAAGTTCATGAAGAACATTATCGAATTGGACAGTGAAGTCTGTGATAGTTTTTTTATCAGATAAAGGTTGACTAAGTATGTATTCAATTAAACTGCTTGCATTTTTCAATTTCTTCTGGGTTACTACCTTCACTCCTAGTAAGTACATTTAGACACTTCTAGAGCAATAGGTACTCTCTAGTTATGAAAATTAACCTCAACAATATTAAGCATTAACTTTGCTTTAGGTTATTTAGTTCTCTACTTTAATTTGAATTTGACATATTATGTCAAAAGAAAATTAAGGACGAATACTTGTCTATTCTGTAAAATTCATGGCCATTGGAAATTTAGTTAAAAATAATTTTGGTTATTTTTAAAACAATTAGGTATTAGTCTTTTATTTACTATATCTTGGTACCTTATGCATACTTTCAATGAGCGATGTTTACTTTAATGACTACTTAAATCATGAAAGAATTTAGTTGGAATTTTGATCAATGAATTTCATATGATGCAAGAGTAGTAGGCATCATCATAACTATGATATTTTCGGTTTTCTTTGTAATTCTTAGCAAGAATTCAAAATGTATGTAGCTTCTAACCTAAAAAGTGAGTTTTTCTAAAATAGGCAAATATGCCTACATAATTATAAAAATGAGCAAATTGTGTTGTCCTACACGATTTTATTATGAAGAAATCGTGTCCACTGTATGATTTTTCCATGTCAAATGGTCAACTCTAAAATTATAAGAGTCAAGACGATTTTTGATTTGAAATCGTATAAGGGTCAAGTAATTTCACATTTTTTTTTTATTTCAAGCTGATCATTCATTTATCACCACTTTTTTTTATTTCAAGTTGATCATTCATTTATCACAACTAAAACACGAAATAGAAAAAAAATATATTATTTTGGTCCCTTCAAAATTTACGGTCAAACCCCGCCATTGCACACATAAAACGTGAAAGAGAAGCATGGTTGTGATCGTAGAGTTCATTGTCAATGAAGTCCCTTTAACATCGAAGCACCCCAAGTCTCAACAAATACTGTTACATTACGTGCTTTGGGTATCAGACTGTATAATAATCGATTACATGGAGTCTGTAATCGATTACAAAATGTAAAGAATGTCGGAGCACAACATAGCCATTTTAATCAATTACACCCCTTCGTAATCTATTACCATGAAAATCGTCTAACCCCACACGATTTCAAGTTGACAATCATCTTGGCCCCCACGATTTCATATCTAATGACCATTTGACAGAAAAATTGGCTAGGGAAACACGATTTCATCGAAACATGATTTCTTTATATGAAATCGTGTGGAACTACCCGATTTGTCCAATTTTTTTTTTAAATTTGCTCATTTTTGTAATTATGGATGCAAAATTACCTATGTTAAGAAAAAAAAATCTTAAATAGCAAATTATTGAAAAAAAAGGAGCAAATAGTATTCCTTAAATGAACTTCTCCTCAAGCATATTACCTTCCTATATATTGTTTATGAATACTATGTTTTGAACTTTACTTTAACACAAGAGCATATGTTGAATAAGAATTATTTTTAACTCCTTTTTATTTTATTTTATTCACTTTAATTAAAGTTATATATGATCATATTAATTATTATCTTATGAGCACTAATTCTAAAATATTAAGTTAATCTTATGAAAAATTTGTAATTTTTTAAAGTGGTATATTGTTTTTTTTTAATATGATAACTATTTTTATATTTCTTAGATTTATCCTTTATATTCATTTTTCGTTTACTTTTAAAAAATGTTTAGTACCGAAAAAAAAATAGTTTCACAAATGTATGAAATTAAAACAAATTTATTTTCATATTTGATTTAGTTTATAAAAGAATAACATTTTCAATAAATTATACTTTTTTGTAATTTTTTTCTATTATTCACGAAAGAAAATATGAAAAGAGTGAAAATTGAACCTTTTCAAATTTTAAAAAATTATTACTTAAATTAAAACACATTAGCTATTATATTAACGTGATAAATTATTCCCTAAATCAACAAAATGTTTCAATTATTAACTTATAATAATTCGAAACATGAAAAACCTTTCCTCACACCCAAAGTACTTATATTTTTTGTCGAATTGCTATACTCATATTTTTGTATTTTGTCCTTCTACCCTAAACCCTCAGGTGCCATTGTCTTTCTTCTTTCGCCACTTCCTCCGATTATTCCTCATATAGCGTATAACTTTATCTCTGCGACTTCCAGGTATACTTCTGGAAGCTCTTGTTCCCTAACACTTTCTTTTATTGAATTTGCACGCTTTTATTTTGGTTTTCTCTGCATCTTTTCTGGTTTTTGTTCAATATTGTTTGGTGCTACGCTTTTGGGGTTGTTTAATTTGTATAAAAAATGGAACTTTAGGGTGGGAGTATGAGGAAATAATTTGTTGAGTCCCACGGAGAAAGCTAAAGCCTATTTGTTAGGGTCTGGTACGATGAGTTCGATGTGTCTTACAATCACTCAAAAATGTATTTCTTTTACGGTCTGATGAAACAAACCTTTTTGAAGCTGTTAAGTGTTTGATAACTCTGAAGCTGTTAGCTGTTCTATTACAACATCATAATTCCTTAGAAGCCTCATATACCTCTGATCCATCTGGCTTGTCATAAGGCTGTGATGGAGGAAAGGCTGCACAGAACATACAATCCATTAGAATTGACCATCATTATTTATTAAAGATGTAAAACCTCATTACTTTCTTCAGAGGCAATTATGTTTCAACGCAATTCTCTGTAATCCCTACCTATCCTGTTTTGCGCTATTGCAACCAAGCACAATCCAACTGTTGGCATCCTCATTCTCTTCCCACCAATTATTTTTCTTCCTCAAAGCGTCACATGAGGCTCTTGTCGCCTTCTGCTTCCCAAGCTTTTGACTCACAACAGTTTGTGCTTCTCCTTATTTGTTTACTTAGTTATGCTTCCAATCATTGTTTGGGATGTGCAATCATGTTATGGTTAGCATCAATGTTTGAGTCTCTATAAATCATTTAAAGTCATAGGTGATACTGAAGCCTTTTTTTGGGCTGGTTTAAGACTATGGAGATATAGTTGATAAGCATACTTGCCTATGTCCTATTTGATGAAATGCCTAAACTTTTTAGAAATAATTTCTGATATATGTTGACAGTTGAATTTTCGAAGGTATAACTCTTGGTGGTATTTTAATGAATGGTTGTTTGGAAATTGTCTTTAGTTTTATTATTGTCCTGTGATTATTTGCTAGTATTTTATTTATTAGATTTTGTTTTGAATAGAAGTTCTGTGTTCGACAGCCACTGATTAATTGGTCATAATAAACACAATTTCTTTGAATACGAGGGATACGAAAAAGAAGTCTAATTGATTTAATTTAATTCATAATTGCATCTGTCTTTTTCTTATCTTGAATCTTGATTCGTAAATTTGGATCTCTTCCATTTGCTCCCTACACGATACATGGATGCTATAACCTGAGCTGCGTCTTCTGAAGTTTGGAAAGGATGGCTTGGACTTGAATCGTACCTCTGCCAAATAGAAAAGGGTACCAGTTCACGCCCAACTTACCCAAAAAAATAATAAAATAGATCCAAATGATAATTATATGGTCAATGTGTGTTTGGTCCACGAACAGGGGTGAGTAAAGATGAGTTCCCTTCCCTTAGTTTTCATTTCCACAAACCCACCCATCTTGAATTCTCTGTTTATCCATCAACTGTCTTTCTATTTGGCCCTCATCAATTGCTAGTGCACAATGTTGCTTTTTTTTTTTGCAGATTTTTTCTGTATTTGATCATGTATTAATACTATTTGTGTTTTATATATGTCGTTCCTTGATTGTGACATACATGTTTGATTTTTGTGATTATGGCTTTGTTACTTGCAGAAAAAGATGCCTCTAGGGCTCATTATAGGAATAGGAAGGGCATTTCGAAGAAAGCGAACATCTTCACTTGACATTCTATCATCTAAACGTGCTCCTCGTGGTTATTACAAGGGCAAGAATTGCAAGCCTACTGGTTTCCACACCCGCAAAGGTTTGTTTCTTCAATTGACGTTGAGGTCGAATCAGTTTGTTTGTTTAAGGATAATTAAGGATTAGCTTGACTAGAATACACTTTTATTGTTGTATTGGTCTTACTTTGGTTTTAAACCAAGTCGGGTGACATGGTATAGTTCTTTTGGTTTGGTTGACTGAAATTATTTGCATTTCTATGACGAACTCTAAAAATTTGTGGTCTCCTTGCTAATAATTTGGATTGTTTCTCTTGTCCTGGATGTCTATGTAATTAGTAAAGTGGCTTCATAAAAATCTCTTAATTTGTTACTCTAATAATATTTATAACTTTTGGGTATTGTAATAAAATAATTTTCCAAGCAACATACATATTATATTGATGCATTTATTTTTACTGTCAAATAAAATGTAAGTCTCCATATTGTTGCAGGTGGGTATGTACTGATGCAAGAAAAATTGCCAAATTATGTAGTTCCTGATTTGACTGATTTCAAGGTTTGCATCTTCCACTCATTTAATCTCATCGCTATATTTTTCTGTTGTTCACCTGTTTTTCTTCAACATACTATGCTGACAATTACCTGGATAAATTCTTTATTCAACTCATTGAGTTTTATTGGCATAGTTTGGGTCAGTTACGGTTATTTATGTTTGAACTTTTCTTCGTCTCCTTACACAATGGCAACAAACATGGTGCTTTTATGTATTAGCACTTGCCTTTGATTTCATAGACAGTGTTCTTATCCTCATCATCCCTGCACTACTCGACCATTAGATAGGTCAAAAGAAGATGGCTTCATCTTCCTACAAATGATCGGAAGCTATTATGAAAAATATTATTTTTCTTCATGAATTACTAGAGATCGACAATTTCTGCAATGCTAACACTTCTATGAATTTAGTTTTTCTCGTGCATAATTGATTCATATAGTCCATTATTTTTATTTTCAGCTCAAACCATATGTATCTCAGTGTCCTATTGAAGTTAAGACTTCTGAAGCTTCCCAACCGGCCAAATAACCAAATTGAGTAGTATAAGATACTTCTTTGTAACTGCAGATATTTTAAACGAAGAGGACATGCCCTTCGTTTTTGTTGTTTGTTCTCGCTTCTTTTGAAATTTCAACATCTTGAGATATTGCCTTGCACAAATATTTGATATCTTAATTGGATATTAACGTATCAAATATCATTCAAATATGTAATGCGATGAATGATTTGGACTATCAAAATTATCAATAAATTTCATGTTTATGATTTTTGGTTATGTTTGAATTTGTGGAGTTAATCGAGTGGAATTTTTAAAATTGGAAAGACCTTAAACCAAATGAGATTATCATGCTTTTATAAATTGCCATTGACGTTGTAATCTTGAAGAGCAACTTCCCTTGAAATTTTCCAAACAATGAAGTAACAGCTTTGACACTTTTGTGTGGTTCCAATTCATCGCTGTTTCTAAAAGTCTAGCGAATTCTTCTCATGCAATAGAAAATGAAATGGGAAATGCTGAACATGTTAAATAAACTGTAAGAAAATTATAGTTTTATGCTTTCTGTAAATTTGATTTTTGAGAAATTGTTATTTTTTTCTAAATCAGCTCGAAAAAAAATGTTCTTTTATCAAGTCTTTGTGCACCAAACTTAAGAATAGGACTTTATGTTACTTCTATTGAAAGTAATTCGATCCATCATCATTTCTACTAGTTTTTGTTAGGTATAAGAAGGGGGTTTTATTGGGTAGACATAATATCAATGAGACATAAGTCTAATTATATAAAAGGCATTGATACCACTCTCAATTCATGAGTTTATGAGTCTTTATCTTTATATAGTATTCTATTTTCTCATTTGTAGTCAATGTGAGACTTTTATTTTTAACAATCTCTCACTCAAGGGTAAGTTTCTTTAATCACACTGGTACACTCTCCTTCCAGCGAAAACATTCTCAATCACAAGTATTCATTTTTTGCTTGTTCTGTACCGGTGTTCTTCTTAACGAGACACTTACTTCAAACCTTTGTCAGGAAGACTTTCGATACAAGGACTATACTGCACTCATTTGAGCCAGTTTTAACCATCGATTTTTATACCATGTTTTGATACCACTTGTTAGGATTAAGTGCTTACCACTAGGCTAAAAGCTATAGCCATTAGTCAGGGTATACTCTTTTTTATTTAAAAGTGTAACAGCAGCCTAAGTGCCACGATTCGTTTTGACAAGGAAGGGATCATTTTTATGATGTTCTGTTTTTTGTTCCAAACATACACTATTTGATATTATGAAAGTGGGATGAGAAGTGAAACTGAAGGTTGATCCATACTTGAAAACTCGTAACGGTTAGGAAGTTAATATTGTAAATGGATACTCGCGAATAACATGTACGAGTATTTTTTATACTTGCATGTCAACGGAGCATGTATCCCTTCCTACAACTCTTGAATTAAGAATTCTTGAAACAATAAGGTTTACTCGATATGACTTAGGAGTTAATGAAATCTTTTACAAAAATCAACTACTATTATCAATTAATCCCAAAGGTTCGTTATGTTATTATTAAATTAAACGATGGTATTTGATTTGTCAAATACA
>Ga0099822_1006726_pt1 | contig 14937 bp, 4 predicted proteins | sample CowpeawhiteBW_FD_76839 | JGI IMG/M metagenome (GOLD analysis project Ga0099822, IMG submission 76839) | Root nodule microbial communities of legume samples collected from California USA - Cow pea white BW | ecosystem: Host-associated > Plants > Roots > Nodule | place: USA: California | collected...
GGATAACAACAATAATTTATATTTATTGAACTCTTAAATGAGCGGAAGGAAGCAGAGGATGATCTGAAAAGTTAAACTAAGGATGAGCAAAAAATCTAATTTTCATGATCCAATCCATTTTTGCTATGATCCAATCCATTTTATTGGATTTGATTATCAATCTGATCTACATTTTATATATTTTATGGATTGTATATCCATATTCTAAATCTAGATTTTCAAAATGGATAATCCAAAATATTCAATCCAAATTTTCAGTTTATATTTTTGGTTATGTTAGGCTAAAAGTTGAAACGGATTAGCCCAAATTTAGTCGTATTTGATTGAGTTGGCGTGACCCTATACAATATTTGTCCGAATTAGGCCAAATTCTGTTAAGTCGGTCCTGATTAAAATTTGGCCCAGTTGGTCCTGGACAAAATTTGGAAGTATTCGGTTGAGTTCACCCCGACCCAAATTTGACTGCATTGGGTTCAGTCGACCTAGACAAAATTTGACCGTATTCGGCCAAGACAACTGCGACCAAAATTTGGCTGTCTTTAGCCTAGTTGGCTCCAATCAAAATTCAGTCAAATTCAATCGAGTTGGCTCTGATTGAGATTTGGCCGAGTCGGCACTGGCCCAAATTTGTCGTATTCGGCTAAGACGGCCTAGAATGAAATTTGGCCGTATTCAAATGAGTCGGTCATGATCGAAATTTAGCCGTATTCAACTGAGTTGGCCACGACCGAAATTTGACCGAATTCAGTTGAGTCAGCTCTGGTCAAAATTTGGTCGTGTTGGCCTCGACCAAACGACCAAAATTTGACTGAGTTGGTCTTGGCCTGAATATGGTCGTATTCGGAGAGTCGATCGTGACCGAAATTTGGTCATATTTAGACGAGTCGATCCTGACATAAATTTGGCCAAATTCAGTCGAGTTGGTCATGACCAAAATTTGGTCGAGTCGGCACTTGCCCAAATTTAGCCGTATTCGGTCGAGTAAGTCTTGAACGAAATTTGACTATATTCAACTTAGTTGGTTGTGATCGAAAATTGGCTATGTTCAGTCAAGTCGGTCCTAGTCGACAAATTTAGTGGAGTCAACTCTGACCGAAATTTGACAGATCAAGCCCTGCCCAAATGTGGTCATATTTTGCCAAGTCGGCTCTGGCCAAAATTTGGTCGTATTAGGCAAAATCGATCTTGGCCAAAATTCAGTCGAATCCAATCAAGTCGATCTCGACTGAAATTTTGTCAAGTCGACCTTGGTCCAAATTTGGTCACGTCGTCCCCGACCGAAATTCGTTCGAAAGTCATCCAAGTTCATCCCATGTTGAAATTTGGCCTCATTGGTCCCGACAAAAAATCTGCAAAATTCTATGGTGTCAGTCATATGGACACAAGTTTTAAAAATTTAATTGGAATTTATTTTATGAAAATGGATTTTGTATTGTGAACTTGATCCAAATATTTAGATATGAATTTAAACTTGATCTAAATATTTGGATCTGGATTTTTAAAAAATCCAATATACTTTTTTTGAAAAAATGGATTTGGATCGAAATCTAATCCAATTATTTGGATCCAAAATAGATGTGGATTGAATCATTAAAAATTCAATCCATAATCACCCCTAGACTATAGTCTCAATTCCCTCGAGAACTCAAGTACTTATTGATGCATCAGTCCTTTTGTCTCGACGACTCAAATACTTGATGTATTATCATTTGGTGTGTTGATCCGCAACTTTTTTTCTTTGACCTGACAAAATAAAAAATAAATTAATACCATGAGTGATAATTTTTTAATAAATTAATATCATGTGTGTTTTTATTATATTTAGAAATAAAAAAAAGAGACACAAAAGTCAATTGACATTAATCTGATTTAAAAATAATTTTTAAATAACATTTATTCAAAAAATTAATAATCTATGAAAATATCAATAACAATAATTTTTTTAATTTAATTATTTATATTTTAAATTATATTAAATATTTTCATCCGAACAAAGACAGATGAATAAATGAATAAACGGAGAAGACGATGGTGGAATCCTGAGAAAGCAAATGTGAAAGTTTTCAACTTGCGTGAGTCTTCTCTCCCCTGCCACACGTGGATTTTGAAAAACGTAAGATGCCAAATTAGGTAGAAAAAGAAGTTGTAAAATTTGGTAGTTAACTTATTGTTCTCCTATTCAGAAGTCCATTCAAATCCTAAATCATTCTGTGTTATAACGTTACGACGACATATTGTAATTTCTTCGCAGATCATCTAATCATAAGATAAAACAAAAAAAAAAACAAAACAGCAAAAGGACCACTAAGAACTAAGAATGTCAAATATATACGTCGCGTGATTTTACCTTGTCATCATCACCTTTTTCATTCACCTACGGACAAAAAATACGACAACTTTTCTTAGATTAGTGATGCTAGTTATTTCGATATTAATTTTTGATTTATTTATTGAAAAGTTAAAATCGGATCCAAATCAGAAAGTTCAATAATAAACCATTATATATAATTTGTAGTAAAACATCTTGCCTTAACTTTTAGTTTTTAGTGTAAAGAAAAACTTTCTTTACCTTGATCTTGTTTTTTTTTTAAATTATTAAAATAGTCTTAATTTTTGTAAACTGTGGCCTATTTTATTTTATTTATAAATGCTTCTTAAATTGTTAAAGGAGGGTAACATGTCATTTTGTGAGTTCTTTTTGAATTTTTTGTTTTTTTTTAATTAAAAAAAAAGTTGTTCACTTGGCAAGCCATAATTGTGACACGTGACAAAGTAGTATCACGTGTCAAGGTGTCAGGTTAGTATCATTGTCACGTGTCAGTGTCTTGTAACTTATATTCATTCAAGTCCCAATTTTTGTTAATCTTATTCAATGTAGTCTCAATTTTCATTATTTTTGTTCGATCTAATCATAGTTTTGTCTATTTCCAAATCGGCCAAATTTAATTTTATATATTAAAATTTTTATTTTTATTAAAATTCACATTTATATTAAATATTTATTTCATTATTTTTATATCAAACCTAACTATACTTTTGTATGAAAATTATTAGATTCATGTTTGATTTTTGTTACATGTAAAAAAGTATGGAAAAAGTTAGTTTAAAATTAGAAGGAAAATTCTTCATTATTTTTTAAATGATAAAGAAAATTGTTAATTATTTCTAAAATTAGAAGGAAAGTTTTTCGCTATTGTTAAAATTATAAGTAAAGTTATTTATTATCTTTAAAATTAGAAAGAAAATTCTTCATTATTTTTAAATTTAGTAAGAAAATTCTTTATTATTTTAAAACCAACTCTAAACAGGTAACACACATCAAACATAAATATAATAATTTCTTTCCAATAATATGATTTTGGTTGATTTAAAATAATGAAAAGAAATACTTAATATAATTGAAATTTTACTAAAAATAAAAATTTTCAATATAACATTTATATAAAGATTAAATTTGGTCATTTTGGAATGAAACAAAATTAAGATAAAATTAAACAAAAATAACAAAAATTGAAACTAAATTGAATAAATTAACAAAAATTAAGATTGAATTGAATATAAGTCACGAGACACTGACACATAACAATGATACTAACTTAAGATGTAACAGTGACACTAGATTGATACATGTCACTTATGGTGTCACATGTCATAATTATGACTTTGTCACATTAATAACTTTTTAAAAGAATTTAAAATATTAAATAAATTTTTTTAAAAAATTAAAAAATATCATAAAGTGTTATTATTATTTTAAACGACGTCAATAAAATTCACCACAATTTAAAAAAATAGGATTATTTTAAACAACTCAACAAAATAAGAATTAAAATTTACAAAATTTGGGACCAGTATTTAATATATTTAATGCACGTAAGCCAAAAGAATAAAATTGATTTGAATGAAACCTTTAATAAAGGATTGGCGTAGCAGGGACATTAATGTGGTTGGACAAAGATAGGATCCTTATTTAATGTTGACTACTTTGTGAGAGCACACTTTTTATGGACGAAACCACACCCAAACATAGTCAACGAATCTATACCATAATGTTCTCTACGATTTCACCACAACCAACAACCTAAACAGTACATTCTCATCTTTCAATAATTCCCAATTCAGGCATCATAGTTGCTTCAATGTCACTGCTCTTCTTTTTCTTCATCTTCTTCTCATGTTTGATCTCCCCATAGAAGTAAGACACCATTCCCCAGAGCGACAGCAACAGAGAAACACCCTTCTCCGCTTGAAACTTCTCTTTGTAGAAAATAACCGCCAACACCTCCGTTATGGGCAGCAACACCGCAATTAAGATACCAGAAAACAAAGAAGAGGCACAAAAAATAACCCCAATGGCTCCCAAGAAAAAAGCTTGCCATAGTATTGCACTCCCCACCAACACAACGTAGTAATTAACTTCCCCGTGCTTGAACGTTTTAGCTTCTCTCGGAATCACCTGCCATAAATTCAGATCATTAACAACAAAATTAACTATTTAATTGGCTAATATATTGTTAAGTATATACCTTAAGGTCGTTGTTAATGATCATGCCGATGAAGCAGAAGACACTGGCGGAGAAGCACATCACCAACTGAATCTCCATGACAAGGGAATAGGTAATAGGTTGTTTGGTTTTTTTGTACACCAACTCCACCATGGGTAACACCAAGCCGTACAAGGCTGCAGCGATTACTGTCGTCACGAACCCCATGACGTAGGCCTTCATGGACTCGCCGGGGGGGCGGTCTCCGCTGGCGTGGAGCGCCAGAATGCCGGCGCCGATTGTTAGCAAAACGACGGCGTTCACGGAGTACGAGGTGAACTTCTGGCGCACCAGCAGGAACGCGAAGAACGCGGTGAAGCCGAGTTGTGTGGCGATGATGAGTGCTGACGTGGACACGGGGAGGCGCGCCACGCCGTAGGCGTAGAGATAGTCGTCGAGACCGGTGAGGACTCCGATGAAGACGGAGGCCGCGAAGAGAGCGGGTTTCATCGAGACCGGACTGGGTTTGGCCGTTCCCGCCGCTGCTGCCGCTGCGCGGCGGCGGAAGTAAGAGACGGCGAGGGGAAGTAGCATGAAGGGGAAGCCGGCTGTCTCGAGGAAGCTTGAAAGCCAGACGCGTTTGCCGCCACGGAGGAAGTAGAGACGCATAACGAGGGGGCCGCCGGAGGTTCCGACGGCGAGTAAGAGACAGTTTATTATGAGAGGAAGCCGTTTCATGGTTCTGTTTTTCTCTCCTTCGCTTCCTTCCGCCATAGCTGCAGTTCTAACTCTTCTTCTTCTCTGGTGTTGGAAATATGTTACATATGTAAAATGCTTATCGATATGTTTTAGGGTGTTATATTAAATAGTTTTGTGTTTTTAATATAATCAATGTCATTTCTTAAATATTCCGTATTTTGTATTTTTTTTATTCTTTTTTTCTGGACAAGTACGTACAACTACTGGAATAAATACTAACCGTCTAAATTATTGATCTGAAACTTCATATTCTATGTTATCTGTTTATTTGGTTTTATGTGTAGTTTTGCTTTTACACTGCATTTGTTCTGGACATAAAAATTGGATTAAAAACAATTTTTGTCTATAAAAAATATATAATAATCTATTCAATAAATTCTTTATGTATAACTATTAAATTGAGACACTAGATTGTATATTCAATGATTAATAATACTAATACATAAAAGTGAGTTGAGTTTAATATTGAAAACTAAAATGTGATTTTTTTTATTTGTTGTTTGCAATGGACGACACATTGTGTTTCATTACAGCTGTGGTAACCCTGTTCATACATTCATTTGCCAGAATGTGACAAAAAGAAGGGACGAAAGGGTTTCTTCAGGGAGATTTGTTTGAATATTGGGTGGACAATTAGCATTAGTTGAAACTGATCAATATGTATATTTGGTTTTTCGTTTCATTGTGAATGAGAAGACAAAGATAATGAAATTTTCTGTGTTTTTTATTAAGCAATGATATAGATCTACCATCCCTCATTTGAACTATTGTTCGCTTTGAAATCAATGCTCCGTTGTGATTGTCTTAAAAGATGTGTCATAAATGGTAAGAGGTAGAGGTATTTAAACAGTCTAAGTCTGGACTTTTAAGCAATGTGAGACTATTGAGTATGATAGGAACATATATTATATTCATTTGATATAAATTATAGAATTAAAAAGGTTTAATTAATCTTTTAGACCCTATTTTTTTTCAAAAGTGTCGTATTGGTTTTTCAGTTTTTTTAAGTTTTAATTTGGTCCCGATTTTTGAAAAAGTGATGCAATGTAGTTTTTTTCGTTAAATTTCTTGACACATGAAAATTTTTTCATCAAAATTGAAATTGTTAATAACGATGATTTGCTTTATTGATGTAATTAACATAATCATAATACCAATTTTTATAAAAAAATCATTGATTCACTTCAAGTAATTTAACAAAAAGATAAAATTGTATGAATTTTTTTAAAATCGAGACCAAATTGAAACTTACAAAAATTGAAGGATCAATTTAACACTTTGAAAAAAAAAAATAATTAAATTAATTAAAAAAGATAAACTTTCATATTTATAAAATAAAAATAACGAAAGACAATGTTAAAAGTGAGTGTAAAAACAAGATTGAGTCTAGTATCTATTTGCTGTACTTCCTTCTCCGCTCAGGTTTTGCAAAACCAGACATTGAATCAGAGAAAATTAATTCGGTTTGTTGACTTTTATGATAGATAAATATTTTTTTTAATATGAATTTAGTATATGTAGATGTAAATGCTATAATCGTATATAGTACGTAGACATGTTATTAAATGAATTTATAATTTTATAAAGGAATAATTAAATAATTATCTAAAAGCATTTAATGAAAACGTATGGAATAATAAATGATGATAGAAATGAATGTGGTTTGATATTTATTTTATTTATAGCACATTTTGAATTAAACTATATCATATAAATTGGAAGTAACAATTATTCTTAGCAAAGTAATGAAAAAGTCAATGTAATTCATATGAGTTCACTTAATAAATTAACAGAATAAATTAAAATTGGTGATTGAAATTTGAGTTGACTTGGTATTAGTAGTGTAATTTTAGTTTCAAATTTAAAAAAAGCTCATAATCATGTGATAAATGTATTATATTTATAATTTTTTTATATCTTTAGGGTTAATAAATATAATGTAAAGATGTTAAATAATGAGTCAAATTCAAGTAGTAAAATATGTCAAAGAAAAAAACACACTTTAGATTTGATAATTATAATCTTTGAATAATGTTAACAGTATTAATTTAATAATAAAATTGATCAAATTTTAAGTTTCTACATCAACATAAAATTCCACTTGACCAAAATAAACTTTTAAGTCAAATATATAACACACTAAATTTACATCAAATATTAGACATCAATTCAAATTCATCCGATAGTTTAGATTTTATCAACATGTAAAACATCAAATCTATCAAATTCGCACAGAATAAAGAAAAACAAGTTTTCCTTTTGTTATCCAACTTAAACAACTTTAAAAACACCAAAATATTTTTAACTCTATAAGATGCTCTATTTACACCTAAAAACATCACACGTTATGATCACTAATCAAGAAATACTCATATAGAAGATTAAAAAGACACATGCAAGCAGATAAAGGCTTACAAGTTACATGCAACAGAAAACAAAAGAGAATAAGAAAGAATGATTGAAACTAAACTTACGTGAACATATAAACTAATCAATCCAAATTGAAGAGTTCGTCGGGAGTGATCCTATGATCTCATATTTTCAATTAGACAAATAAATAACAAGAATTTGTAAAAAGAAGAAAAATTAGAAAATTTTATAAAAGTATTTTATAAAGAAAATGTGTATTTTTAAAATAATAAAATTCATCTATAACAAAATTATTTATATTAAAATAATCAGGTTTTACTCTTTTTAAATCACAGACTTATAAAATAGCATTAGTTAAGGTTTTACATATAAAACTGTAATAAAAATATTGAAATAAATTATAAATGAAATAAAATTATAAATAATATATATATATATATATATATATATATATGTATGATAAAAATATTGGAATTCAATAAAATTGTAATAATTATTGAAATTAAAAATCTAACTTCTATATAAAATTGCAAAAAAACACATATTTGTAATGAAAATATTGAAATAAAATACAACCGTAATATTTATTAAAATTTAAAATATATCAACTATATAAAAATGTAAGAAAATTAGTAACTTGTATTTTTAATACTAGAATAATAAAAGATAAAATAAAATAAAAAATAATAAAAACTTGATCTACTTTAATATCAATAAAAATATTGAAATTAACTAAAACTGTAGTAGTTAATAAAATTAAAAATACTGCAATAAAAACATATATATAATGAAAATATTAAAGTTAAATAAGATTTTAGTAATTATTGGAATTAAAATTATATCTAGTTGTATATAAAACCTTAATGAAATAAATTATTTATATTTTTAATATTAAAATAAGAAGTAATAGATAAAATAAAATTATAAATAATAAAAAATATATCTATCATATAAAATTGTAATAAAAAATTTAAAATTAATTGAAAGTTTAATAGTTACTGAAATTTAAAATGTCATAAAATTGTAATAAAAATATATTTGTAATTAAAATACTAAAATTAAATAAAATATTATAGTTACTGAAATTAAATATATATATATATATATATATATATATATAATTGTAATAAATATAGTTAACTGTATTTTTATTATTAAAATAAAAAATAATAGATAAAATAAAAATTCAAATAATAAACAATATATTTACCATGTAAAACCCTAATAAAATAGTGAAATTAAATAAAACTGTAGTAACTTATTGATATAAAAAAATGTTAAAATTAAAAATATAACTATAATATTTTAAAAAATAAATTTGTAATTACAATGTTGAGATTACAAAAATACATCTGAGTCAAGAATGGGGCTCGTCCCAAGAAAAAATACCTTGTATTCAAAAACACCACTGCAAAAATTAAGTAAAAGACGCATAAACCATCCCAATTTTAAAGTTATGAAAAACTGAAAGAAAAAAAGAGTAAAATGGGAAATTTAAGTCTATTCAAAGGACCCAAAAATAAAAAAAAAAAAACTCTGAAAATTTCGAAAAAAAATCAACAATAAAAAAACGTGCCAGCCAAACAAAGAAGAAGGAATTACTAAACCTGTTTGTCTCATAGTGTTTTTGCAGTGTCAAGCTTATATGTGAAAAGAAAAACATTTTCATGAGTTTGAATGGATTTTTTCAAATAAGATAAGTTGTATAAAAAATTATAATATGAGAAATAAAAAATGAAACAGAAGTATTGATTTATCGATGGGAGTCATGAATCGAAAATTAAATTCAATTGGTTTCTTTTAAACCCTGTGTTATAAAATAAAAATTAGATTGTTCTTTTGGGTCCATGTAAATTCTTATAAAAATAAAAATAGTGTTATGACTATTGACGGAGTTTTAGGGGTGGGGTTACGAGTCTTTAATTTTATATGGTGTTTCACTTCTTCATTTTTATTTAATATGACACATTTGTCCTATTATTATATCGGTACACTCCCCCTCTCCTCGTGCAAATATTCAAGTACTTTTTCTTGTACCACTGTTCGTCTGAGCCGGTCACCAAGACTAACTTGACTCTGATATCACCTGTTAGATCTATATAGGAGGGGATTTACCAGAGAGACTTAAGTTCAATCATATAAGGCATTGACATCACTCTTATACCAAAAATTTAAAACAATGAGTTTATGAGTCTTCATTCTTATATGATGCTCCACTTTCTCATTTTTACCCAATGTGAAACTTAGACTCACACTTAGATTTCCTGTATGGAGTAAGTATTAATATTTAAAGAATAACGATCGAGGTGTGTTTCATCTAACAAGTTGAATAATTTTAGCACGTGAAGTGATAATTTATTTTTTATTATTTTATTTCTCTATATTATTAGTATTCTTAAAGTTTAATTAGGTTTATTCTTTCAATTTGAATTTTTATAAATATTCTTTATATAGTAATATTGCTAGAAATAAAAATATGTATCTAAGTATTTTGAAGCATAAATGAGAGATTTGAACCCTAGAAGAATATATAAGTTTGATTGATATCACACCTATAATTATTTCTATAATTTTTAACATCATAAATATTATAATTTTTTAAATTATCACATTAATATTATTTTTTATTTACTTCACAACTTTTTTCCTCCTTCACACTACTCCCATCTCTTTTATTAATATTTTCTATATACATATTAACCATATTTAGCTATGGATGCTTTGAGGAGCACACGAAATACAATGTGTACCGTTAGTTGTACTATGTGGATATCATTTTTCTCATCCTTATTTATCGTTTTTTCGTTTCTTTTTATGCCCTCTCAACATAACTTAGATGCAAATTTATGTGCAGTTGTATTTTTAATCTATTATTTTAATATTTATTATTTTTACTATTTCTACGTCCACAAAAGGTGCGTGCTATATTGTATGAACTTTATGATAAAAAGTCAGTACCTAATAATCACGAGGAGATAGAAAAAAATGTTATTCAAAGGAGTTATCATTGTTTATTGGTGGATCTATATATTCTGAAATAAAAATAAAGGATATTTTTTAATATATTCTGAATATAATATTTAGTAAAAAAATATTTTTGAACTTCTTGTATTTGTTTATAAATGAGCGCACGTCAAAAATATATAAATTTTTTTAAAGAAAAGCAAGTCTCACAGCAGCACAGCTTTTACGGCAGAACTGATTAACATGCTTTATGTGTAAATTCAAACCCCAGGTTTTCTTAAAATTTTAATGTTAATTAATTTGAAACATTAAAAAACTTATAATAAAGATAATATATATTATTTTATAACTTAAGATAATTAACTTATTTGTAGTTGTACAATTCAATTCAGTCTTTTATCTATCACAATATATAAAGAGATTTCTTTTTCTGTGTCTACATTTTAAAATATCAAATTTACCCTTTAAATATAATAATCTATTAAATTTTAAAAAATGACCGTTATTCTTACAAGTTTTTTATAAAATCAGATCTATGCTTCTTCTCTTCTTCTTTATTTATTAATGGTTATTTTTTCATATATTCTGATATATTTCACTTTATTTTTAATAAATATAATTTTAATTTATATATTAAATTAATAACATTACAATACTATCATCTACTAATATAATATCACGCATATTTGAAAAATACATACACAGACGCGATAGTGCCTGTGTTTACGCTAGTATATATAATATAAATATTTAAACAAATTTATAGTCTTTCAATTTGGTACAACTTTTTTTTTTAAATAAATGCAATAATTAGTTTTTTTTTTAAATAGTGTTGTCCTTTTCATCAATAGTATGGCAACTTTAGTGGCTAACATTTCTATACATTTTTTCTTTCTTACTTGAGCTTACATGGTTTTTGATGAATTTACTAACTTCTCCTTTTATTTTTCTGTATGAATAAATGTTGAGTTATTAGGGAGATTTTTATCAATAAAGCATTAAAAAATAAATTTTGTAAAAAAGATTATGATATCATTTACAATTTAAAATCTTAATATAATATTAAGTTAATGAACTTTTTATACGTTATTTAACTTTATCCTACCAATGAGATAATGACGAGTAAGAAATTTAATTGAATTGTAGTAGAAGAAAAAATTATGAAAACTCGTGGTTTACTAATAACCACTCTTTAGAAGAAAAAATCGAGCTAATGCAAAATAATACATTATTTTTATTCATGATTGAAAAATAATGTATTTCCCACGTCCCATGGTGAGCATGAAAAATAATTCATTTTAAGAATAATTTTACACACGTACCATGGTGATCATCAAATATTTTTATTGAAAAATATCATATATTTCTTGAAGAGAAAAGGGTAACACCTATGACACTCAAATGAACAATAAAATAATAAGAAATTAGAATTATAAAACTAAGTATAATAATTGAGTAAGTACTCGTTATATCATCGATATGTATCTGTAAGCTTTCTTAAACCTGAATTAAAAAGTTTAAAATATTTTAATAAATAAAATATGTGATTATATTGTGTTGACATTTATCGATATGATAATTATCATGATATATGTTTATAAATAATCTAAATTAAGTGAATGCAATTGATTTGATTATATTAGATCGAATTAGATTAAATTTATGTCCTTATTATATGATAAATGCGTATAGTTCATAAATATAATTATTTATTGTATTAAGAGTGTAACAGTTTAGCATTCGTTATTTGTTCATTGTTTATCTATTAATTAGGCGTATAATTATCATCGTTATGTGGTAATGTTCTTATAATTTATGATTAAGGAGCACTTGTGAATTATGTGAGTTGGTATGTATACATTAGTGGTAATTAAGAATATTATAATAATCCAACCAAAGCAGAAAAGCTTCAATGAGCGGTTGGTTGGTAACATTTTTTAATTTCAGAAAGAAAAAGGGATTGGCTTTATTGCCATTTGTGTTTTTTTAATATGTAATCATATGTGACCTTGTCCATATTACAAAACCCTAATGAATATTTCTCATTTTCAATATTATATTATATTACAAAATAATATAGGTAAAAAAATTTTATTAAATCATATTATAAAATTTTTAAATTATATTATTACACATGCATAATTTCAAATATGATCATCTTAGATATTATAAATTTTGACATCTCACTGATATTTCAAAAATACATCAATCATTTATTACTTTATTTTTTTTTAAATACAAAAATTCAAAAGCACGAAAATCTCACTAAACTCATAATAAAAGTTTAATTTCACAAAACATAAATAAATTATATCTATTAAAAAAACCATAAATAAATACATTAAAGTGCAGAATTCAGTATTATTTGAATATAAACAAATTACCTGGTTCATTATTTGAATACAAATATTAGATTAATGTATTAATGGTTAAATCGGTTAGCTATTAATATTTAATTTTCTTTAAGTTACGTCACAACACACATTAATCATTAGCCTTAACGATAATATACTGTAAAGTGTAAAGTATGTGCGCAACACACTACCGTTATAGCCTTAAATATAATTTTCAAGTAACAAGTCATCAGTGGAGAGTAAAGGTGTTAATTTGGTCCTAGTCCATGAGTCTTAAATCACTTTTTATTAAATTTCCTTTTAGAGTCCTTCAAACGAGGAGACAAAAAAAGTTCAAGTCTCCAAAGTTCCCTCTCTGGTGGGGTAGAACTAGGATTAAGGTGGGTTAGACCTCATAACTAATATTACATTAAACCAAAGTCAAACGTCAAGTTGAGCGACTTGGACGGGTCCGAACACCCATACAGGTCCGACGAGCCAAACGGACTCGATCACCCAGACAAGTCTGAAGTCCTAGAAGGGCCTGACGAGTCAAACGAACTATAAGACATGAACGGGCCCGAAGACCCGAATCAGCCCAACAACAATTGGACGGGCCTGAAGACCTAGACGTGCCTGATGACCTGGACGTGCTTGACGATTCCGATGGGCCTAACGACCCAAACAAGCATGATGACCCGGACAAGCCTAATGACCCGAACAAGCATGATGATCCGGATAGGCCCGACGATCCGAACGGGCCCGACGACACGGACGAGTCCGAAAACCCAGACGAACCTGACGACCAAAATGAGCACGAAGACCCAGACGGGCCTGACGACCTGAACAAGCACGACGATCTGGACGGACCGAACGACCCAACAAACTGGACGATCCCGACAAACCGGATGGATCAGATGAGCAGGACTGGCCCGACGAGTCGAACAGACAAAACGAGATAAACGGACCCGACAAACCCAACGACCTGAACAAACAAAACGACCGAACGGACCCGATAACCCGAACCTACCTAACGACCCGGATAATAAGTTTCTAAGCGTGACTGAATTATAGAAAAAGATTTTATTACAAAAAATACTTATAGATTTATAATACGGAACATAAAATTATCTACTAGATTACATATTTTGAAATTGTTTTTATATAAAAAAAAATGAAATTAGGAACATTCTGTTGACTTCTTTTGCAATCTGAACTGTACGATTTTAAAAAGTTTTTTAATCGCAAAATTCGAGGTGCATAAGAAAAATATTGTGGTGCAGAAAGAAATAACCAGCAAAACCAAGGGAATTCTATTCGCTAAAAGATCATTACCGAGTCCAATGGTCCAAATTCTAAAATGAGAGAGGTGCTTTATTTTCATTTAAGAATTAGGAATATTATTTTTCAAAGTTGAAAAAGAAATCTCCCTCCCTGTATTTTTTTTTATTGTCTAAAATAATAACTATAATAAATTTAACATAACAATATTACAGAACAGGAATGTAAAAGTGATTATATCCACAATCACCGAACTATAAGGAATACATTAACATTGAATTTCTAATTTACAAAGATCCTTTTGGAAATTAAACCTACCGGCCCAAAGCATAAACCGAAAAATAGTTTAGTTCAGATCGTTAAAAAGTCCAACATTCGGCCCAGTTATCATAAAAGAACTTAGTGAATTTTGAAGTGTGATTTTACTATTCAATTATCTTTTTAATTTATGTTTTATTATCTTGCCAGTCCTTAAACCATATAATAATGTAGGACATAAATTATAATTTTAGTTACAATACATATCTTTTTACAAGAAATGAGCTTTTAACTATTTTAGCAGGTAGATTATTTTCTTCTAAATTTAATTTTAGTATATATACATATATATATATATATATATATATATATATATATATATAACAAATTAGAGTTTTTTATATTTTTTTTTTTTTTTTTTTTATTTATTATAGTAAAGTTAAATATTAAAAAAAAAAAAAAAAAAATATTTTTTTTTTTATATATAA
>Ga0099822_1006731_pt1 | contig 14928 bp, 7 predicted proteins | sample CowpeawhiteBW_FD_76839 | JGI IMG/M metagenome (GOLD analysis project Ga0099822, IMG submission 76839) | Root nodule microbial communities of legume samples collected from California USA - Cow pea white BW | ecosystem: Host-associated > Plants > Roots > Nodule | place: USA: California | collected...
CTTGTATTAGTTGTAGATATAAATTGCAAAATCATGTGTATATCTAAGTAGTCAAAACTAATTCATTTTCACACCAATTCAAACTACTTTGGAGTTAGTTTTAATGGATTGAATATTTTTCTAGAATAGTAGTTGGTATTTTCTTAGTGAAACTGTGTTGTAGTTTGATTTGCCATAAAACTCAACAATCTTTGCTTTGTCAAAGTATACAATTTTGCACTTGAATTCATCATTCTCATTCTCCACCCTCCTTTCCTTCTCATCTCTAGAGTTAATGTATTCATTGGATTGAACCTTGTATACTGTCTCTGATTCACTGAACTTCTGTATACATATTTTTTTTTTGCCAACTTCGATTAATTCTTTTATCTACTCATATTTTTTCATTAATTGCTCTTGTATATGTTTATGAACTGAATAAATGTAGGAATGGCATCTAAGAGTTGTGGCAAGTTGGACACATTAAAAGAGTTATATGATTGGATAATGAAATGAAGACTTTCATTACTGAAAGCATATCCTCAAATGGTCCAGCCAGTTGTCTTTTCCGCTTATTGATGGTAATGCGTAAAGGCAACTCTCTTCCAACTCGTTTGTGTCAAATTTTATTAGAAAAGTACCAAATCAAAGTCGAACGCCTAGACTTTTTTTCTTTCTTAGTCAATGACATTTGCATGAACATCACGCTTGAGGATGTTCTTTTTTTAACTGAGCTACCCATTAATGGGAAACCTATCATTCCAGCTTTTAGTCGTGATGAGGATGCGTTTTCTATATTTGAGTCCAATACAAAGACCCTTAGACTTGGTGAATTGAAAAGAATTGCATGTGGACAAGGGCCACAAAACCATAAGATTTATGATGTACTATTATTCATTATCAATTGTATAATAGTACCATAAGGGGATGGACATTTATGTCGCCCTACATATGTTCAATTCATTAAGGAATTGAACGATGTAAATGGTTATGCTTGGGGGTTGCATTACTTTCATTCCTCTATCATGGGATGAAGAAGTATAGAAAAGGACATAAGAAATTTTGTGATGGCAACATGTGGGTTCTATTGGTAAGAAAAATTCTTTTGTTGAGTTTTTCTTTCTTTTTTATGATTTTTGATATTTTAACAAGTTGATGTGTTTTTTTTTTCTTTTATAGGATTTTTTTTATACCACATTCCAAAATTGCGGGAAGAGCTTCAAATTGACCTCCACCAAGTGCAGCCGCCAACACTCTTGTTATTTTTGGTTGTTGAGGCATTGCATAAGATAGATGGAGACCACTATGCAACTTATGAACAAAAAATAATTTCCATTTTAAACAATCTCGAAGACATGGTAAAGCTAAATTACTTTGCTTTTTTAATTGAACCACCTTTTAGTTTTGACTTTTAACTATGACAACTTTTTTATATTAAACAGGATATGGATTGACACCCATATACCATGGAAATGTTGCCTGCGCAGCTCCATGGTCAGATTCCTTTCAAGACACGTGTATCCCCAATGTTTTGCTTTAATTTTGTGGAACATCATCTTCCACATCTTTCAGCTAAACAATTTGAAGTGCTTGAGGGGTTAAATCTGGATGGGATTGAAGATTCTCTTGAATTGATCAAATGCAAGAGTAAGCTATTTGCGGAGAATTGCATTAATAGACTGTTGTCTATGGAGTGAGCCTTAAGCCAAAGTTGACTCGACTGAACCTTTATCATAAGTTGGCTCAACTCGACATGACCTTTGTGTTAGTGAAGTGAGAGTAAAGTGAAAATGAGTGAAATTTCAAAATTCTTATATTTTTTATGGTATTTAAAATTGTTCTATTTTCTTCATTTGAATACCTTCAAAATTTCTTAAATTTAAATTTCTTTCGAATTACTTTATCCAAACAAATCATTTTAGTGTAAAGAATTTTAAATTCTTCAAATAAATTAATTACGCTTCTAAATTGTTGGATCGAGCACTTACCACTAGGCATAAAGCTATAACTTTTAGTCAAGGCACAACTCTTTCTTAAGAGTCTAACAGTTCAAACATCACGATTCAATTGTGACTTGACTAACTTGACCTCCGCCATGAAACAATTGACGTCACCTCAAGCACTAGTTGTTCTTAAACATCAATATGAGACGTTTTCTATAAAAGAAAATGAAACCATACGGTCCATGATTAATAGAGTACAAACTCTTCTTAATAGTCTACTCTATAAAAGCATGATCACTAAGTATTACATGAATGAAAAAGGTGTTGTGGACTTTGCATGGAGGACTCAAGATACAACTCTTAGAACATTCAAGAAGGAGACGATGTCTAGAGGAGTTGGTAAGCATTCTTATTTTTCATGTACGGGTTATTTTAGGAGACTTCGAAAAAGCTAAAGGGAAAAGGGAAAAGTCTTACTTTAAAATCAAATCAGAAGTTCAAGAAATGGATTTTGTATGTATTCAAAATATGTAATCACCGGGATCCATTTTCAAAATCATGTTGCAAAATAATCCAAAAGAAGTAGTGACACCCTCATAATTGTACTAAACCGGACAGAGAAATTAATTTAATGTCTATTCTTGTGAATAACTAAAATATTTTATCATGGCAATTAATAAAAGAAACCACGAATATGGAGTGGGAGAAAAGTTTATCTTGAGTTATTGCATCATATTTGGATCTGCCATGGTACAATGTTGGTCACACAATGAGTGATTAAGTACCTTAAGAATTATTGAAAATTCAAGACAAATTCAATATTATTATGGGACTATAATAAGTCAACAAATGACTTTTATAATAATATTCAAGTCAAATAATAATAAATCTATCTGATATACAAATACCCAAAAAAAAACATAAAGAAATGAATCCTAATGCCATAACATGTCATCACAAATACTATTTGGATCTGATGTCATAGTCTCAGTGTTGCATAACTCTTCCAATCAATACTATTATTTTTGTTTTTAATAATGGTTTTTTATTAAAAAAGAAATATCTGGGTTTATTGTTATTTTTCAAATTTTAACATAATGCAATTTTTTCAGTAATATTCTTATTTCTATTTTTATAGTGCATTAAAATTATTTGAACATTAAAGAAAAAACTGAACAGGTATAATAGATAATTAAATTTAAACTGCATTTTAAATGCTTTTTAAGTTGGTGAAAAAACCTTAATTAAATAAAAAAAGATCCAGTATAGTATTTCGTACATGTTGTATAGCATACTCATAAGACAAAGATGGCATGCTTGCCGTTCACGATACTATAAGCTGTATAGCCAAAAAAGAAAGTATTGTTGGGTAGTAATTCAAAAGTAATATGAATTTTTCCTTGTTTTGTATTGGTATCAGCTAAATTATCAGAGTCATATGTCACTATTTTCTTTATTCAAATGTTCAAAATTTTTAAATCTTTGATATTCAGTTTCATAATGTTGAAAGTTAGGTTCCAGCACGAACATCGAGGAATTTAAAGTTGATGATTACAAAAGCAATCATCTTTGAATTTCTTTAGCATTTTGTAAGGCGTGTTTTCATTTGGTGTGGCATTAAAAAAGGAAACGAATAATTTGATTTTAGATCATTCATCTTCTTTCAGGAAAATGGAATGAGGTCAAAACACTTAGATAAATTTATCAGTTAACCTCAGCATCAATATGTTTGCTTCCTTTTCGAAATCAATAGAAGGACAATTCCAATGCTTATAGCTTGCAGCAAAATTCAATCATTATAGTCACAACTCTTTATTAAAGTATTATAATAGTTTGAGTTGCAAAACACCAAAAAGGAGATAACTGGTTTCTATATTAGTCTTCACATTCATGCTATTTCGTCACTCTTTCACAATCGTTTTTGCATATATATAATCTCACCTTTTTCGCAAAAACAGCATAATCAAAGTGTTTTGCAATCTTAATCCCAAACCCAACTATCAATTTTCCCTCTTTTAGTTTTATTCTAAAAAATAAAACTAATATTATAAATGCTCAATAAAATTTTCTTTTAAAATATCCAAATTACTTGAAAGCTACGTAAACCTGATAATTATATTAAATTTTACGTGATAAACATAATAAAATAATATTATTTAATTGTATAAAAACACTACTCGTTTGCCATGATATAGGTGTTTACCATATTTATTAAAATAAACAAAAATTAGTTGGAGTCTTGTGGACCCTAGCTCTCGAACATAGGCAATCGTGAAAGGGAAACAAGTTTCCCATCATGGGACCCACGCAGCGACCCAACACACACTTTCATTTCACTGTCACACACACACACCCTCTCTATCTTCTTCCTCTGTGTGTGTTTTGTTACATAAGAAAGAATTGGTAGGAGTCTATCATTATTTTCTCTCTCTCTCTCTCTCTTTGTTTATCAATGAAGAAAACACATACATGTATTAAATACCAATACCAAGAAGAAGCAAGAGAAGGATTATTTGATGTTGATACTAATGCCTGTGATGATGAACCACAACGTGGAACAATCATTCCACACGCCTTGCACAGTGCTGCCACCGCTCATTTTCACTTCTTAGCTCTGCTTCCAACCTATCTTCTCCTGCATTGAATTCCTCACCCAATTACCTTTCTATATTCCTCGGGATCTCCGAAGCCTGTTCCGCTCCCACTTGCCGCCATAACATACCCACGTGGAGGATTTCCCTCTTCCCTTTGCCAAGTTTCCTTCTTTTTCACTCTTGGTTCTCTGGGTTGGTAAGTTCTTCAGAAAACTTTGAGATCAGTTCGGTGCTCCATCTTTGTATCACCTTCTGTGTATTATCTTTGTTGTTTGTTTTTTCTTGAAAAAACTTAATCCAGGGTTTAAAGGAACTTTTTTTATCATTGTGTTTGGATCCTTTGTTTCATTGAAAATGTGGGTTTTGTTGGTCTTGATTTTCCGGCAAGAGGGTGTTTGAGTTTTGTTTTACTTTTGGTTACTGCATCTTTTTCTTCTCAGCAGCCAAACAGGAATTAAATTTCTGGTGTCATTCATGAATTTCGGTTCTGCTTCCAGTTGTTGACTCATGCTGTGTCTTACTAAATTGGGCACCCCATCGTTTTACAAATTAATTGGTTCTGATGTTATAGTCTAAGTTTTGCATAAGTATTAGCCTATGCTTACTTCTATGGTTGTGTTTGTGTTCTGATTTGGGTTCAAAACAGAGGTTATGTCATGATATTGATGTGCATTTATGTGAAATTGATTAGCATTTAATTCGGAAGCATCGTATTCATAGGTTAATGTATGGAAATGCGTTCATTGTTGTTTTCTTGAGTACGGAGTGGTGGATATTTCATTGTTTATGTTCACTGAATTAAGACGTGGATATTTACAGTAAACTCAATCACTTCCCTTTCACGTAGCTTTCTGTCACAACTCCTAATTCCTTCTTCTCAGCGTCAAAACAAAATTTCTCTGTTTCAAGGAACAATTAACTATTTGCATTTGGTACCCAAAATATACTAAAAGAAAGAGCAATAACCCATTTTAATGACGATTATTTTCCCCTCTAATATCATTTAATTGTTGAACACCCTATAATATGTAGTACGTTTATGATATTATAAATTGTAGTATGTAATACATGTTATTCTGTTTATGAAAACATGCCATTGTTGTGTTGCAAAATGTAATCTGATATCATTGTTGAACTGCTTCGGATGCCATCTACGTTCCTTCTGCGAAATCCTTATCCTATGAATTTAATGTTTGCAGCATTGTTTTTGGAATTCTTGTTTTTTTGTACAAATTTATCTAAATGTAAACATCTCCAGATCAAGTGGAGTAACTCCTCTGCAGCATGAGTATACGGGAGAGAAACTTCAGAGCGAAATCTTAGCGTATGTCAAATCATATCATTGATCATCCTGCAATATAATGAGTTGTTGAATCCCTCTGAAGAGATGGGGTTTGGTTTAACCCTTGGAAAGAAAAGCTCAAAACAGGAAAGCAGGTCAAAGTCAGCAAAGGATGGTTCTAGTTTGCTCCAACCCAATCCATCTTCAAGGGACTCACTTAAGTTAAAATCAAAGTCTATTGTTGGTCAAGCAAGCAGTGATTCTGGTTATAAAGCAAAGCATGACATAGTAAGAAAGGTTCAGCACTTGGATAGTGCAAAGGGAAGTTCAACTTCACCTGATGAACTTGTCAAGTACATGTCTAGTTTGCCTGGATTTCTCAAGCGTTCTGATGGAGGAGAAAGTATTCAAGGGAAGGCTTTAAATGTTGGGGTTCTTGATTGGTCTAAACTTGAAAAATGGAAGAGCAAGCAAACGCATACAAAAGCAGAAGCTAGCAATTTCACATCATTCAGTAGCAGAGAAGAAGCATTACCAACGGTAGCCACCACATCATCTACCATTTCTGTTGGCCATAATAGAAAGCTTGATGGTAAAAAAGGTTTGAGTTCTTCAAGACACAAGGGATCTTATAAAGAAGACCTTGCTATAAGTTCTAAAATGTCTTCTCAGAATGTCAAACAGTATCAACATTCTGAAATTAAAACAAAGACCATTGGAGATGAGCTCGGAATGTCAGTTCCATCACTTCAAAGGGTGAAAGTTAATGACTATGATGAAATAACTTCAGTAGTTGGAAGCTCTGCATCTAAATCCAGGCATCACGGGGTCTCAGTAGTTTCTAACGAAAATTCTAGTGGTAGGAATATTGAAGATGAGAAGAGAATGGAGGGTTTGCACCCGCATAGCCTCAAGAAAAAGGAGAGAAATCTGAAGTCTAGTTCTGATAAGGGATTTTCATCATTGGAATCAAAAAATAAAGGTGTGTTATTTCGTTCTCAGAAGCAAATGAGTTCCAGCAGCAGTGAACTCAAGAACAAGATGAATCAATGGCACCAATCAGATATTGATGCTGATCATAAACAAAGTCATGGGATGCCTGGTAATATTGTGCTGCTTCGTCCCCGAAAAGTTCTGCAATTGAAATCTGAAGACTATTTTCAGCATTCTCAATCAAGAACCTTATCCGATGAAGACCTTGCAGAATCAAGCCGGAGTAGTTTGTCATATATGTCAATTCCTGAGGAGGTTTACACTGAAGATTTACATTCTGAAATTCCACATTCTGTTGCTGAGCTTATTTCCTCTGAAACACTGCAACAGAGTAATAATACTGATCTAGATATTGGTCGGTCTTCTGGTGTATATAAGAAATCATCTTACTCAAATAACACATTCAGTCTCCAATCTCAAGATACATGCATTGAAAAGGATGTGCTAGATAACAAGCTAAAAAATCAGTGTGCTTTCAGTAATGTGCTGGAATCACGGGACCGTGAAATTCCTGAGCCGACACCAGTGAATCCCTCATCTAATCGTCGACTAAGCTTAAGTTTAAGTCGGATTGGGAGAAGTTTCAGTTTCAAGGAAGGTTCTATTCCAAAACTTAGCTCCATGTATGTGAGTTCAAAGTCTGGTTCAGTGACACCAGAATCTTCAGCTTGTTTGGAAAATCATAGCAAGTACAAAGTAAAAGGCCATAACAGAACCAGGTCTAGCCCCTTGTTAAGGTTATTAGACCCCTTATTAAAGTACAAGACATCAAGCATGCACTATTCAGATGAACACAGTGTGACATCAAAAGGAAGCATAGATTCGATCAGCTTGAGGACAATTAATCTGCCTGATGAAAAGACTAAGGAATCATCATTCCAAGCTCTTTTGCAGCTAACTATAAGAAATGGAGTACCTCTGTTTAAATTTGTGATCAACAGTGAAAGAACGGTTCTTGCCGCTACCACGAAGAGTTTAGCATTGCAGGAGAAGGATGATTTAGACAGCTATTTTACATTCTACGTTGTTAATGAAATAAAGAAAAAGAGTGGCAAATGGATGAGTCATTGGAGTAAAGAAAAAAACTGTGGATATGCCTACAATATGGTTGGTAAGATGAGGGTTTCTAGTTCTAAAATCGATGAATCAAACAATGAGAACTCCAAGAGACAGAGAGTGGTGAAAGAATATGTCCTAATGGGAGTTGAAGTTGACCAGCTTGATCGAGAAACACCACAGTTCTTCATGAGCAAGGAGCTTGCAGCAGTTGTTATTGAGATTCCTTGTGAAAACATAAATCATGAAGAACTACTATATAGTCATAATTTGGCAGGGAAGAGATGCCTAAAGTGCTTGGCAGATGAAAAATGTTTTTGCAGAGCACAAGAAAATGATATCTATGGCAGCACTAAAGTTATACTTCCTGGTGGAGTACATAGTTCACCCAACACTGGAAAACCTTCACCATTGATCCAAAGATGGAAGTTGGGGGGATCATGTGATTGTGGAGGTTGGGATGTTGGTTGCAAATTGCTTGTTCTCTCTAACCAAAACATCAGTTCAAATATTCCAAGGAGTTCAAAATCTTACCCAGAGAGATTTCATCTTTTTGTTCAGGTATGTTTTTACTTTTCTTCTTGTGGCCATTAGTATATGCAGTTATATATATAATGGCAAGCCAGTTAATATCTTCTATGCCATAACTTTCAGGAAGGAGCTGAGGAAAACACTCCCATATTCACTTTGCTGCCATTGAAGGATGGATTCTATTCGGTGGAATACAGTTCAAGTATGAATCATTTACAAGCATTCTTCATTTCTGTGGTAGTTTTAGGCAACCAGAAATTACAGAGTTCCTTGGAAATGAATAACATACAAGAAGCAATCGATAAGGAATTCAGTTGGAAAAACAACCATGAACTTCAGGGTAAAGCAGCTTTATATTATAATCCAATTCCTCCATACTCCCCTGCTGACAGAGTTTAATTTCAGAAAGTGAAGGCTTTTCCACTATCATAGATAGCTGTTGTATATTATTACCACGAAGCTAGGGAGTTACAATTTCTTGCACTGCTATATATTTCTCCATAAATACCTGTTGTGGCTGAAAGAAAATGGCATTCTCATTGTATTCTTGTGTTCACTCATCAACATCTTACAAAATACAACATGAATGAATAAGAATAGTATAGTATTCATTGTACATCTTGAGCACTGGGAACTGGACTTCTATAAGAGGATCATATACTTATCAAAGTGTCAAATAATCTGCATAATACAACAATCAGGTTCAACTTTAGACTCAAAATAATCAATTCAAGATTGGATGATATCACTATATAGCTTTCCTTCTCTTGAGATTTTTCTTCAAAGAGAAAGGAGACTGAAACGTATAATTCAACTTCCTCCTCTTAAGATTTTTCTCTTAGCTTTCCTTCTACATAATTTTCTAGAAAGTCTTCTATGCATGTCAAGGGAATCTAAAAATAATCTATAGTATGTTAGAGAGTTTCGTTTCTGGAAAACTTGTTCTCTTTTTCTGTTTTTGTTCTTATTTCATCATACATGCATAAATAAAATAGCATCTACTATCAATAACATTCAAATTATAGAAACAATGAACACAAATTATAAATTTTTCTATCATAACTTATCTAAATATCATCTTCAACATCTTCATTCTCTTACTCCTAATATCTTGTTAACATAAACAAACATAAGTTCAGATTTTTTACTGATTTTTTGGATGTTATTTTCTGTTGAGCATTAAAAATACATTGTATTAGTATTTTAAATATTTTTTTAATATATTTCGAAAAGTTAATGATAATCTATATTATGAAAGTACAATAAAAGAACAGTAAAAAAAAATCAGCAAAAAAATCCAAATTTCATAAACACTCTTTGTAAGCTCTCAAACTCCCAAAAGATTTATTATATTCTGGTTTTTCAATCGGTGAAAGTCAATATTGATCTCCTAACTTTTTAACTTCTCATTTTAGATTTTTTTTTTTTTTTAAGGATTCGACTGTTTTGGTGATTTAGCTGTAGTCTTTTCGAAATTAGACATCATCGCAACAATTTTGTCATGAAAACTTTGAACAAGTACTTAATTAATAATGCTTTGACGTTTAAGAGGTGGCCGTTTAAAAACATGTACAGTCCTTGCTGTTCTATTTCTATTAGAAGTAAAACAGCACTTCTGAATTATTTTAACTAAAATTGAAACATCAAATCACAAAAGATATAATCTCATTTATAAGAAACAAACTTGCAAATCACAGGAGACAATGCTAAAGGATCAAATTTCATACTCTCTCATATAACTTTGAATTCCAAATTATCTCTTGACACACAACTATTCAAATCTCTTTTATGTAATAAAAAGATTTATTAAGTTATAATAGATATTGAGATCAAATCTCTTTTTGTTTATTTAGTTATTTAACTATCGTATTCATTTATATATTAGTGACAAGTCTATTGATTATTTAGTTATGTCAAGAATATGAGGTATATCTATATATGTTTTATGTATCAAATTTTCAATTCAAACAAAATGGTCCTATATTCCCTCTAGCATGAACACATTTGGTTGATGACAAGGAAAGAAATAGGGAAAAAAAAGAATAAAGTGAATGGAAGTAAATAAGAAAATGTAATAAAAAAATTGTAAACAGAATTTATATTTTGTGGTTGTTTGGTAATTTTGACTATTGGAAAACAAATTCGGTTGTAAACCAAAATTATAAATAGGGTTGATTGATCTTTGCGAAAGAATAATAAGAAGTGTTTAGTTTTTTTTTTATCCTCTACAATCTCTCAAGAGTCTTGAGTGAGTAATCCAGATATAAGATCCGTGAGTGGAAATGTTCAGTGCAGGCAAATTGATGGAGCTTCTTATTAAAAGCTATGGAAGACAAGCATTGCAAGAGATTAAAATCCTGAAGGTAGAAGAATGTCCCTTCGTAATTTTACTTTTAGTAAAAAAAATTAATTTAAAATAATGAATGTTACCTTAACCCTTCATAGGAAAAGTTTCCAAACTCGAAATGAGTGAAGACTTAAAGCTGTAACATATAATATCCAAGATGTTAAGACTTTGTATCAAAAACAAATGACTACATAGCAAGAAAATAAATTAAAAATAAAAATAGACTCTAGAAGGTAAAAGATGTGACAGATAAACATCTTATTATAAATTGTTCTCGCAAAGGTTGAGACACAATTTACAAGATCTTGTAAAAGTCAATTTTCTTCACAGAAAGTTACAAGAGTGATGCAATCTGATAATTTTAGGCTTTAAGTAGCTTGTGGTTCTTAACAATAAAAACCATTTTTTTTAATCATTCAAAAGCTCCTATTTTAAATAGAAAGTCCTCATACAGGCGAAAAATTACGTATTTTTACTCAACACAAAAGAGGAAACAATGAAGCCCAGAAAAAAAAATTATATTTTTAAGATTTGAATACAGGAACAAAATTCAAATAAAAATTAAAAAATACGCATATTTTATGACTTAATTATCATCACTTTGCAAATACTATCATAAAAAATATTCCGCACATTTTAGCATTAAAATTTTCTATAGTCATGCATTTTACGGGTATGATAAACTTCTAACAAAGTGATAAGATGTCATCAAAATAAATTCAGAAAATAAAAAATAATGGTGTTTTATAAATCTTATTTTAGTTTTTACGATTTTTTCATTAAGTATCAATTGAAATTATTAAATATCATTAAACAAAGAGAAACGGCATTGCGCAACTGACGAATCCACAGATTGTTAAAGAAATGGGATTCAGGTTAGGCTTGGCCCAACTTTTATTCTAGCTGGGCCATGAATTAGTTCCCCACAGCAACTTGGGTTTTTCTTCCTGCACCCCCAATTTTTCTTTCTACACCCCCAAATTTTTTATAATTCCACTCCTACCCTTTTAATTTGTAGTTACTGACTTTCAGAAGCCGGAGTTACCGGCTTTCAAAATCCGGTGTTACCGGCTTTCAAAATCCGATTTTATTGATTTTCAAGATACGAACAGTGACGAAACATGAATAAAAATTTTAGAGGTGTCAAATTTAATTTTTTTTATATATAAATTAATTTTCTAGTTAAATAAAAAGTTCTTCATTTTCTTTACTTAAACCATTTTTATATAGTGATTCACGTATGCATTTTTCAATTTCTAATATTTTTAAATCATTGAATTCACGCAACCGAGGTATTCTAATTTTTATTCCAAATCAAGGTTATCTAACTAATTCATTATGTGTAGTAGAATTTATAATGTAGTATGTCCATAAATTTTGCCATTTCAGCAGAAAACACAACGACCTTTATATTTCATAATTTAAGGTCATACTAATTTGGGTAAAACTTAATTTGGAAGAAACATCATAGGAGAATCATAAATTTAAGATACATAAATTATAATAAAATATTAATGATTTATGACAAATATTTAGATAATCATTTATCTCCTTACTTTTCTTTTTTACTTTAATATTTTCTTGATGACTTATTGAAAATAATTTTATTATGACCAGAGATAGAACCTTAATTGCTTTTATCAACCAACATCCATTAAATTAATTTTTATTTTTAAACAATAAAGATATATAACTAAAAAATATATAAATAAAATTATTAGAAATTTTCTTAAACTTAATACAAATAATATAATTATATATAAATATAATTTTAAAATATATAAAAATATATAAAAAAATTAAAAACAAAAATTGGGGTTACCGACTTTTAGAAATCGGTATTAACGGCTTTCAGAATCCGGTGTTACCGGCTTTCAGAATCCGGAATACTGAATTTCATTCTGGAGGGTGCAGGTTGTAGAGATATTTAATTTATAACTTATTTTTATTTTTATGAAGGATATATTGGTCTTTACAGCCAAACTTGGAGGTGCAAGAAGAAAAACCCCTGCAACTTTTATCTATTTTTGGGCCCAAAACAATAAACCAGAAAAACTCTTTCCGTTTGAACACCTTTGCTTCCTTTCAGGAAAGAAATTGATATGCACAAACTAAAATATGGAAATCATGAATAAATTGTATTAAGGGTCTATATTAAAATGTTGACTTGAATACTACACTTTCAACTTTGTTTTACTTTCTGCGATACAAAATTGTAGAGAAAAGGGTGAATCCAATGAAATGGTTAACTTCCTTCAGAAAAAGATCAAAACTTTTGTTACAGAAAATAAGGTATAAATTAATATATAGTTGGTACTTTAGATTATTTTTTACCCCCAAGTTCACGACATAAAGTGACTTAGAAAAATGGTATAGCTTCTAATTAGGATTAATAACGTGAGAGATGTGTTGGAAAATTTGATGGCAATACATAACGTGAGAAGCAAGGTGGGTGATTAAACAGCAATTGCATTGAAGAACACAAACTTAGAGTAAAAATAGCATGCGTTTAATTATCGTATGTACGTGAATAGATAAATTAATTATAGACTGGGTAAGAAAATTTGGACGATATAAAAGTTTAGACACCAAAACAATGGTGTCCAACAAAAACATCACAAAATGATATATGAAACAAAAACATGTAAACGTGAAGAAAAAAAAGTCTAACACTAGATGAAGTTTTTTGTGTGTAAAATAACATCATCTAAAAACTTTGGTCAAGTTATGAGTATTTACTTATGAGGCTAATAACATTTAATATCACTCAAGTAGTATAAAAAGCTAAAAAACAAGAATTTACTATAATTAGTAAGAAAATAGAGGTAAATGTGTGAAGAGAAAAGGGACATGATAAGTCCAAAGTTCAACTTCACATTTGATATGAATTCAGCCTTTTCTCACCAACTACGTGTGTTTATTTTCTTTGTTATTTTGTCAATTAAGAAAATATTTCCTCCACGTCTAAACAAGAAAACAAAACCATTTACGGCGTTGAAAATAAGGCAACTGTGTTCAGTATTTGTGGCATGAAATCACACACTAACTGAAAATATTAAATATCCTAATAGAAAATATAACGTTAAATTTATTCATAAAAATTAATACCTTGATATTATTAAAAACTAATAGCAATTGCCTTCTTTATTCTAATGCCTTGTTTGGACCGTTTACTCTGGATCTTGTCCTCTTGTTCTAAGGTTAATGTATGCTTGATGCCATGGTGGGGCACATGCACATCATGCATTAAGTCATCATCTATTGAGCTACTTGCTTTTGCTTTTGCTTTTTCAACAATTTTAAATGATGTGACTTCACTCAAGGATATGATCCTCAAAATAATAATCATCCTCTTTTGAATCAATTCTAACCTCAAAATCATCGACAAAATTTGAATACGGTTTATAATTAAGCTTTTTAAAAATTGTTGTCTAATCAAAAACTGAAATTTTACATTCATCACAACCATTATATAAATTTGTATTATGTAAATTATCAAAATAAAAGCTTTAGCTTTTATATATTATGAGTGTCTTTCAACTTATTACACCAGATATGAATTTTCTTTTTTTTTTTTCAAATACAATGATTATCTATGACCAAACGAATTTTTGTATATGACAAAGTTTCTTGCTATATAGATTGTTCTCATATTGTGTTTAACCACGGCGTTAATTCATCAGTTAACTAATTTTAATTTGAGAATAACATTATCCTTTTATTAATGTTCGCTATGCGTCTTAGTTGCTTAAATTTTTGTAATTATTATAAATTGTAGATATTCGAAATGTTTGTTTTAATAATTTAATTATGTAAAATAAATTTCCTTTCTGAAACTAACATGCTAAAAATATTGGCTATCACAGGAAAAGATGTTTCAGAGAAATCACAGCAACAAAACAAAACAATAAATTCTAATCTGTTTTCAATTATATATTTTTATTGTTTAAGCTTATTAATGTTTATAATCTTCAAAAATTTGAAAATATAAAAAAAATCAATGTAAAAAAAAAAAATCCAAGCTCAAGTATAAAACAAAATAGCTTTCCATTGAGGGCATAAAAAATAATGAAAAATAGTTATTAAGACTGTCAAAATAGAATCGATAATGCAAAAAATTCAGCCACCAAAGTTGAGTATATATATATATATATATATATATATATATATATATATATATATATATATATATATATATATATA
>Ga0099822_1006733_pt1 | contig 14927 bp, 3 predicted proteins | sample CowpeawhiteBW_FD_76839 | JGI IMG/M metagenome (GOLD analysis project Ga0099822, IMG submission 76839) | Root nodule microbial communities of legume samples collected from California USA - Cow pea white BW | ecosystem: Host-associated > Plants > Roots > Nodule | place: USA: California | collected...
TTTAGTGCTATCAGAACTAACAAGTGACTTGTTCTTACCCATATGAACCTTATTCATGGGATCTCCAATCACAAAGGTTGGGTTACCATCACTTGTTTGTTTCAAGTGGCTCAAGTCTCATTCCTTTCGATGTTTCTATAATCATCTTTCATCTTAGGGTTTTGTCAGAGGATTCGCAAAATTTCATTTTGACTTCATATAATCAATGAAAATTGTTCCACTCTTTAGTAGCTACTGCCGATTGGCAATCACAATGTATTTTCATTTCTATTGCAATGTTAGCTAAAGAGTTTGTCAACTACTCAACTTCACTATCAACCATCTCAAGAGCAACAACCTCGTATTTCATTGTTGATCTAGCAATCATTGTTTATCTGACTGATTTCCATGTAATCACACTACTACCAAGTGTGAATACATAACCACCAGTGGATTTTTTTCTCACTTGAATCAGAGATTCAGTTAGCATCATTGTACCATTCTAGTACAATGGGAAATCCATTATATTCAATGGCATATTCCATTGAATCTCTTAAGCATCTCTTATAAGTCTCAATATTCCTAATTAGAATACTAAGTGTATCTTCTCAGTCTACTTACTGCATATAAAAATATCATTATAAATTTTATATTAAAATTAAATTTTGTATAAATTTTGGGAGGAACAAAATTACTCAATTTTAAACAAAATTGGGATTAAATTGGACAAAAATAACGAACATAGGGACCAAATTGAATATAAAACATTTACTCCAAAATGTGGCAAACTGCTGGATTGACACATGGATATTTAAAAAAAATTAAAATTAAAAAAAACTAGAAAGCGACATGTGGTGATCATTGTTCATTACCGTTAGTTATTTAAACAGTGTAAGAAAAAAATGACCAAATTGAATAAAATTGACGAAAATTTCTCTTTGAACGAAAAAACAAAATTAGGACTAAAATGACAAAACTGAACCAAAATTAAGACCCAAAAAGTATTTTAACCTTTTTATTTGTATGTATTTTTTTTAAGAAATGGTGTCATTGTTATTTATCACTTTCTATGATGCACAAATATGATACATATGTTGGAACAATGCGTATCTGATATACCATTTCGTTAATTTTGAAAATAATAAAATATAATATGTAATATATGCATATTGAAAAATGTACAATAATTCTTAAAGCATGATAAATATATTATTGTTATTGCATGAATCTAAATTAAAACCACGTGTATTAAAGTTATCAACATAAAAGGTTATAAATTATTGTTATCATAAAAGTACTACAACTTTATACAAAATTCTTTTAATCAAATTTTGTTAAGTTTATTTGATATTTCAATTGCATTTCAAGGTTGTATTTGAGTTGTTCATATTGTTTGACACATTTTCGCTTTAATGTTAAGTCAAATACTAGAATGCAACGCACTTGAAATGTCAAATAAACTTAACAACATTTGTTTAAAAGAACTAAACTCATGTATTTTGAAAGATAAATGACTAAGTTGGTCTAAAGTTTCAAAATGGACTAATTTCAAATTTTACTGAAAGTTAAGGGACCAAAAAATATTTATCCCTAATAAGTATTAGTAAAGTATCCTAACATATCACATAAGAATATGTGATCCAAATTAAAATATCAGTGTGTTAAGTTGAAATTTAGATGGTTAATTAATTTGTTTATTAATTTTCTCATTTCTTTTATAAGAGTGTGTTAAGCAAGTAGTTAGAATATATTAAAAAAGAAGGAAGACACTTATATGAAAATGAAAAAACAAGAATAGTGACCAAGTTAACAAGAAAATACTTAAACAAAAAAAAAAAAATTTTGAACGCTCAATAAAATAATTCTTTTTGATAACAATACCCAAATTTTAAAGGTAATTAGAACTAAACTAAATCTTCTAAATAACAAATAAAATTATTAGTATCCAAATCTATCAAACTAATATTGGATTAATTTGTTCAAATTTAAAATAAAAATTGTTGAAATAAGTAAATTTTAAAATAACTACTTATTTAAAAAGTAAATAAGATGTGTACCTGTAATAAACAGAAAACTTTTTATTTTAAAATAAACATATTAGACAACAATAAAAATAATGAAATCTAATAATTTTATTGAATAGGTTTTTTTTTTTAAAAAAAAATAAATTTACACAATCTCATCCATTATGTAAGTTTATTACCATACTTTTTCTCTCCAACAACAACCTTCCCACAAAATTTTAGTGTTGTCATTGCATTTACCATTTTCATCACCAAAGTATGTTATCAACTCCTTTTAAGGCATGACTTAGAGTCATGGAACCATCATGAAATATAATATGAAAATCTAATTATTGCCATCAATACACATATTTATCAAATTACTCTTCTTTGCATTGAATACAATAATAATAATAATAATAATAATAGAACTATTTTTCTTCCAAATAACCCAAACAATTGCAAAATAAAAATTGTAATTGTATGTGTATAATTTGTCCTCCTCCTCCACTATTGCATCTCGTACTTATACATTTCAATTGGGAAGTTCTTCAATGTTGTTATAGTATTTTCTTAACAAAAGCTTGAATCTTCATCAACACATCTAACGAAGCAATTTCTTTTCATTAGTTTTAAATATTTTTTACGGTTTTAATATCGTAAAGATCCAAGTAAATTTTTATATTACGCATATAAATACTTAGACTTTATCTTTTTTTATGCATCTTTTCTTCAACTTAACCTAAATGATTGATCAGTTGTTCTTTTATGAAAAAAAATATTTAAAAATTAAATAAAAACAGAAAAATTTATATAATTTTTTTTATAAAATAAATATATTGTTGTTATTATTACGCTATCTTATCTCTAAATCTTATATCAGAATTTTGTATCGTCGATATAAATTCTTTCTATCCTCGATCAGAAAACCATGTCTTTATTACTGTCAAATAATACAAGCACCTCCTCAATTAACGAATGAATGTGCATGGATATCACTCCGCCCAAGTAACTAATGTAATATTCGATAAAAACATCATAATGGTCCAAAATTCTGACAAAATATCACATGTATCGCTAAGTAAAGTTGAAATTTTCGATCGATAGAAAAATATCGGGCAATTTTAATTAGATACTATAAAACTCGAATGAAAATTACCGTCTAATTTTATATGATTTTATAGGAAGAAACGTATAAAAGTTACCTAATATTAACTTGAATTAACCTCTTAAAAATATATTTGAAGATGAGATAAAATTAAGTAGAGATAGATAAGATGAGATGTATTAAAAATATTAATTAAAACCATAAATTATATCTTGTCATCAACATTAATGAGTGTTTTTTTGTTATGACAGTTAAAAGTGAGATTATTTTTTATTTGGGGAATTTATTTTACAATTTTGTCTCGAAGACAAAAAAACGTCATTACACGCTCTTTCACGTCATTAAATTGAGCGATTTTTTTATGTATAAAATGCGAGGAGTTGCCATTTGGCTTTGCATCTTTTCATTCTCTCTATTTCTCAAATCTCTCTTTCGTTCACAAGTCACACAAATCCACCTTTGATTGTCTTTCTTCGACCAACGCACGAATGCACAAACACAAAACACACACTTATGTTGTGAAAGCTTTGTTCATCACCTATAGCTTCTTCTGATTTTCGCTCCAAAAACCCATTTTTCAATCTCTCACTCCCCTCTCACAGATCGCTGTATCTCTCTCCGACACACGAAAGAAAAAAAGGTTCTTCTCTTCTCTTACTCACGCGCTTTTATTCCTTACATCACACTCTTTCTTTTCCATTGTGTTTTCCTCTTCAAATTTTGGATTTTTATCACTGCATGTGGGAAACAAATACTGGGTTTGTGGTGGGTTTGATCTCACACCCTTTTGTCTCTTCAAATATTTTCAGGATACCTTTCTTTTCCTTTCGGTGTTTCAATAGTGATGCTCAATTGGTTGCATGCAAATGGGTTTTCCTTCAAGTTCTTCGTTGAAAGATTTGATTTTGAATTCTGGGTGTTTTTCTTCGTTGTCTTCGGTCTCTGAATTGATCTTCTTATGATGAACTTGTGTGCCTTTCAATTTTTATGTTCTGTGTCCATGCCTTGTGGGAAAATGGGCCCTGGTATTTTAATGCTGAAGTTTTAGAGGGCATTGGCGTGTTTCGAATATGGGGTTTTGGGTTTCGTCGGAAATTTTATTTACTTGACTGTTTCTCAGAGCTTGCATGCAAGGGATCAATGCTCTAATAACCCTTTTTGAAGTGATATGAATTGTTCTTTTTATTTTTCTCCAAGAAGGGTACCTGCAAGGTTTCGTGTTGTCATTTGCTTGAGTTTAACTGTGCTCCATTGGATTTTAGTCTGACATTTTCACTTGGTTTTATCTTCTTGCCCTTCTAGACTTTATCCTCTGTTTCAAATTCAATTTCATTTATGATCTCGGTTATATTTCATTTTTTCTTTTTTTTTTCCTCAATATATTTTTTGTTGTGAATAAATCGTGAATCAGACTAACAACTTTCACCATTTTCATGTTTGTTTGCTTTCATTTTTAGAGGAAATGAAATGTACCTTGCATCCTGCTGCTAGATTACAAGATCTCTCATTTTTTCTCTCCTTTGACTGGTTTGAGCCATGCGTTATGTATTTAAAATTATTTTTCTCATGGGAAATCGCAACTCTGCCAGCTGCATGTACATGTAATCATGTTTGACACAAAGTTTTGGAAATTTTCTTGCTTTGTTGCAATTGACGGTTTCCTTTAGTGTGCCGGAATGCATGTTAGGCATGTAGATTATTATGGATTCTAAAAGCTTATGCGTTTTCACTACAAACAAGGTGGTGTTGATTTCTTTTATTTATCAGTTTCTGATTTTCTGGGGCAGGATTGAAGATGTGGACTAGTTGCTTTCAGACTTATGTGTGAGCTGAATTATTGTTAACAGTTATACTGTAATCGGTAAATGGGGACCCAAACGATGGGATCTCAAGGTGGTGGTAAAGACAGTAATGGAAAACAGTCACAAGTCCAGCCCCTGGTGCGGCAAAACTCAATGTACAGTCTCACACTGGATGAGGTTCAGAATCAATTGGGTGATCTAGGGAAGCCGCTAACTAGTATGAACCTTGATGAGCTTCTGAAAAATGTGTGGACTGTTGAGGCAGGCCAGGCAGCTAGTATGGACAATGACGGCGCGGCACAGGCCGGTCAAGCTGCTCTGCAGCGTCAGGCGAGTATGTCACTGACCGGAGCACTGAGCAAGAAGACAGTGGACGAGGTTTGGAGAGACATCCAACAAAACAAAGTCATGGAGGAGAAGAGGTTCCGTGACAGACAGCCTACTTTGGGAGAAATGACTTTGGAGGACTTCTTGGTGAAAGCAGGAGTTGTTACAGAAACAACTTCTAACCAAAAGAACGTCGACGCCGGTAGTGTATCCACACCAGCGCCGGCGCCAGCACCAACGCCAGCACCAGCACCAGCACAAGTACCGGTACCAGCACCGGCACCAGTACCAGTACCAGTTCCGATGGATTCAAACGTGGCAGTACCACCACAGTTTCCTCCACAAGGACAGTGGATACAGTATCCACCAGTGCAATATCAGCATCCACAGCAAAGTTTGATGCAGATTTATATGCCTGGCCAGGGTATGGCACAACCAATGCACATGGGTCCTGGAGGTTCAATGGATGTTTCGTTTGCAGATGGCCAGGTTGCAATGCAGTCTCCTATGATGGGAGCAATGTCGGATTCACACACTCCTGGAAGAAAAAGGACCACTCCTGAGGACATGATGGAGAAAACTGTTGAGAGGAGACAGAAAAGGATGATAAAAAATCGTGAATCTGCTGCTCGTTCAAGAGCAAGGAAACAGGTGCTCTTTCATGTTATGTGAGTCTTTATCCTTTGATTAGTGTTTCCCTTAGTAAAGATCCTAATCTTGAGTGATAAATGTTATGAACAGGCATACACAAATGAACTGGAGAACAAAGTCTCGCGTCTAGAAGAGGAAAATGAAATGCTGAGGAAACGACAGGTTAGTTTCTGCTTTGAAGGGCTACATTAATTGCCTTGACTGTGTTTTGCTGTTAATTCAAATTCCAGAATGTATACCTTCAGTCCCAAGATTGAGTGGTTTCTTGTTTTGCGGAGTATTTTTTTAGATTAAGATTGACTATGCAATCTTAGTTTCAATTATTATTTGATGTATTTTCCAGAGAAAACTCTGCATATTATGATTCATTAATCAAGACTTTAAGCAACAGGTATTAAGGAAATTTTGTTGAGCGTGAAACTTTTTCCTCAACCATTTAAAATCTTGTTTCTTGTGTGACTCGGGAATTAAATCAGATGTTTGATTGCCATTAACAGCTTCTTTGCTTCATGAGTTTTCAGTCTTTTAAGTGTATGATTATGGTATCTGGCAACTAGTGATTTAATGTTCACACACACTTCTCATTATTCAGCATGGTGTGTTGATGGAAAAGGAGATTCAATATAAAGAAAATTTCTGCATTACATAATTTTGCTGGGAGGAAATACTATTAGATGAAAAATCTAAACATGGGATCTGGGGAAGAAGCTTTCTCTTATGTTTGATACTAGTCCTTTTATCTTTGGTTTGCCCTTTGTTTCAATACTTGTCTTTTGATTTCCATTCCCTTTTTCAAATATGCTGATGCATTTCAATCATTTTTAACAAGTATCTTCCTCTCAGCCCCTTCCAAAAGATTAAGCGAAGTAGATCTGTTAAATACTTTGGTATAACACTTTACATTCACTGGATTCAATCCACATATTGAAAATCTTTAACATTAATATTTTGAACAGCAGGATTATACAATCACGTGATTTTTAGATGTTTTGTTTTCCCTATTATTAATCAAGCCAAAGAACACTTCTTTTCTTCCTGCTTTTGTATTATCCTTGTGTTTTAGGATTTTTGTGGAAGCAACAGATTTCTATGCATTTTGATGCACAATGTTTATACCACTGTCATATTTCTCCATAGATTTTTTATTGACTAGCAGCCATATAGCGGTGTAATAATCTGTCCTTTTTTATATTTCTGGAGCATGCCAAGATTAGCAACCCTGCATTTATTTTCTCAATAAACTAAACTGTTTCATCATGTGTGGTGATCACACTTCTTCTGCACACAAATCACCGTTCAATCCCTTTGTTTGTATCACCTGGATTATGGAAGCTGGGGGGAAGGGTTATTTTGACAATCATAATTGATTCTGGTATCTTGAAATAAAACAGAATTGCACTTTCCTTGATATACTTTGCAAAAACCAATTTAAACCTTTGAAAAGTAGAGCTATATCCTTTTTATCTCTTGATTTTAAGGTAAATCTTTTGTGGATGTACCATGAACTGTGCAATGGGATGTTTCTTTATGATGATTATGATGCTTTTGAACTTTTCAGTGCTTGAGGAGGTTGTAAGTGTTATGATAGTAGTTGGCATATTTTTTAGAAAAGAAAATGGTGGAAGAATGTGGAAAAAGGCTTCTTATAGTTGAGGGATCAATCACAGTCAAATCTTGTAACATCAAAGAAATTGGTTGAGTCATTACCAAAACAGCTTTGATCAGTGATGATGAAATTTATTTGGATGCATCTCTCTTGCTGTCACCACTCTATCCTGAACAGTGATATTAGATTTTCCCCTTTTTGTGATGTTTTCTTGAAGATTTTTCTGCTGCTTCATGTGTTCTGGTTTTCTGTTTACAGTGAGTTAGACTTACTCATTGTACAGTTGCAGTTCATTATTACAAAAATGTTGGATTATAAATCCTTCATGCAGCTATACCTCAAAAACTCTCAGATTGTTAGCATGATCACTTTTTACTTGATAAAATCATGAGAACCAACATGTTTTTCAATGCTCATTCATCATCATGGTGCATATTTACTTTCTTATTTATACAATATTTGACTGATATATGTTATGAATTTTTCTGCTGAACTTGCAGGAGTTAGAGAAGATGTTGCCAAGTACACCACCTCCTGAGCCTAAGTATCAACTTCGCCGAATAGGATCAGCTCCATTCTGAGATCTGTACCTAGTTGTGTAGAGGTTTTGTAAATATGAGTACCAGTGAATTCTCCTCATGGATTACTGTGAGGCTGACTCTGGTATTTCAGTTGAGTAGTAGTTTATGAGCTACATTTCCATCCAATGTCTTGTCTTTAAATTTTCATTAGGTTCTTTATAACTCTCAATGTTCTTTAAGAAAAAGAAAAAAAAATGAGAAATGTTGTAGTTGTACTTTTCAGAATATAGCCATAATCATGGCTTCATGAGTTTACTTTGGCATCTTTGAGTTAATTCCCAATCAAGTATTAATTAGTAATCATGGCAGATAATCAGTTTGTTCTACCTTTATTTTTTTCTCCATTCAGGAAGAGAATCTGATCCTATTTTAAATGTGTCACTGTGTTTTTTTAACTGAACTTGAAATTTGACTTAAATATGTTCTTTTATCTCTTCAAACTATTATAAAAAATTTGTTTTGTTCCTAATTAAATTATAAAGTATGTAGTTTTTATTATGAAAGTTAATGTAAAACATCGTTTCCAACAAACAACATGAAAAGTATTTCTCATATGATAAATGAAGTTTCATAATAAACTAAAACAAAACTTTCATATGTCTTTTGCTTAGGAAGGATGTTTTACATTTATTTCTATAAAGTGCATGTAAAAAACTGTGTTTTGTTCCTAAATTAGATTAAAAAGTATCTGGTATCTGTTATGAAAGTTAATGTAAAACACCATTTCCAACAAACAACATGGAAAATACTTCTCATATAATAAATGGAGTTTCATAGTAAACCAAAATGTAACATTCACATAAGTATGTTTTAAATGTATTTCTATAAAGTGTACAGGTTAAATACTTTATAATTTAGTTCAAAAAATAAACACATGTTTTCATAATAAGTTTAGAAATAGAAAACATATTTATTAATCCTTGAAATTTTCTTTGGTGGGTAGTCTTAAAGTATGAGTTTTTATTCCCTCTTGCTTGATGTATTTTATCGTTAAATTTTCAAATGTATCTAATTTTTGTCCATAAATGATGATTTATCGAAAATTATGAATGAGTATGTTAAGAAGTTTATTTTAAACTTAATTCGATTCGATAAAATCAACTTATAAAATAAAATTTATATCTTATTTATATTATACAATTATCTCATCTCTGATCTATGTTTCATCAGAATGTAATAAAGAGAAAATATCTAACCCTAAAGATGGGTTTGATTTTACAAAGGGTATTGTACCAGCAAATATCCTTTTCACACAAAAGGAGGCTTTGATTTCACAAAGCTTATTGTACAAACACCCTTTTTCACAGCAAAGTTATTGCTTTTATTTCACTGACATGACGAAAGCCAGAACCAGAATTTAGCCTTTAGGATGATGGCAAGAAGATGCTCAACAAATTAACAATTATCATTTCTTTTCCTCAAAAAAACTAGAGAGTCATAACAGCCATACTTTTGCTGTCAGAGAATCCCAATCATAAGAATAATGCTATTAATGTGCAATCAACACTTCTCCATTTGCATTCATTTCACTTACTTTATATTAATCATATTTAATAATTCTGAAAAAAGCATTTAACCTTTTTAGTTCTTCTCTTTTATTAATAGCCACTCTTCTAAATCCTTCGTTTCCTTCTCTTTGTTGCCTTTAAATACTTTAAACTTTAATTAGTCTTCATTTTAGTTTTATTTATATCTCAATCTTTAAACTTACCTCTTTTTAAAATGATTTCTTACCATAAATTGAGGTTAAACTATTTTTTCCCATCTATTTATTTTATATCCCCATTATTTCTTAGTTTTATTTCATAATTTTTTCTTTCAAATATTTCTGGTTCTTAAATTTCGGTAAAATTAAAATTTTATTTTATTTAAAACTTTGATATATTTTGATTCTCAAACTTTACAAATTGATAGATATAATCATTTTAACTTAATTACGTTAATTATTTTTACATATCAAAGATGTTTTATGTAAAATATATATTTCTTACTAACATTTAAGTTGTTTATCTACTTAGCATGTTCTCACTGCAATATTTATTGAAAAATATATTTTACAGGTAAAAAATATATAATATAATTAAATTTAAATGATTATCTATTATTTTTTTAATTTTGAATGTGTCAAAATTCAAGAATCAGAAACATGTTAATTTAAATTACTTCTATTTTTAGATCTACAGTTTATTATATGAAAGAATAAAAGAGAAAATATTAATAAATTGTCGACATTTACTACACTGATGTCTTTCTGTACCAACTTATTGGATTGAAAAAACATGTTTTGGTCAAACAACAGTTTTTTTTCTCGGTCAAACAACAGTTGCCATAATTTGTTGTAGATTCAATCATTATTATTTGATACAGTTTTACGTCATGTCAGTATGCATCGTAGCTTGTGGCAATTTTTTTTTAAAATATGTAATTAGTTGTTGTGTTTATTACAGTTATTATTTTTAGATTTCTAAAAACATTGTAAAATTTAATCTCCAAAAAGTATAATTATTCTTTTAGTTTTTTTTTAATATTATGCAGAAATCATTTGTTCGAATTTTAGTAGATAGTTATGTATAACTAAACTATTCATATAATATATTTCATAATTAGTTAATTTAAATATGGTTAAATATATTTTTTTTTTTCTTTTCATTTATTTCCAAAATTGAAATTAGTCTTTCTTTAAATTTTTGAGACAATTTATTCCGTTAATTTCATAAATAAGTAGATTTAGTCATCGAAATGAAACAATGTTAAAATTTTGTTAAGTTGCGTATTGACGTTCCATCATGGTATGAAACATGATGTTTGATATTTGGACATGTCATCATACATGTATGATTCAGTTTTTTCTCACTACTCTTTCCTATTTTGTCCTTCCTGCATATATTCTTTCAAATGCATTTAAAGCAAAGTTAGACCAAATGAAACAATTAAAACAACCAATTGGTCGTGAGAAATTAAGGCATTGCAGTGAAAATTTTGATGTTCTTATGTAGATCTCTATTGCTACGAATCGAGATTGGCCTCTATTTTAATTAGATGTTGAAAATGTCTTCCTGGGGACTTAAAGGAATAAGTTTACATGAGTCTCATGTGTTTTTCATAGAGTAAACCCTGGACTCACATTTGGGTGCATATATAGTGTTGGTTGCAGTCACAACGACACTGGTGGCTGCCCTAGCTCTGACCAATGTCGCTGGCGATGCTCTTCATAAAACATACATAGCGCAATCGTTTGATTAAAGAGGTTGGTTTGATTAGAGAGGTAACAACCACTGCACGATATGTGAAGATTATGAACATTATTCAAATTGACACATATATGATGACGTGTCCAAACATCACACTTTATGATAGAACGTTGCAACACAACTTAACATAATTTTAACGTCATTTCATTTTGAAGACTAAATCCACTCATTTCTAAAGTTGAAGAATTAAATTGTCTCAAAGTTTTAAAAAATGATTAATTCCAATTTTAAATAACGTTAAAGAACCAAAAACATATTTAACCCATTGAAATGATATATGATGATTAATTATTAGATCATACAAATTAATATTATGCTAGATACAAATATTAAGAAAGAACATATGAAAGAACTTATAGGCTTAAAACGATTATTTTTAAACCACCCATCTTCTGCTCTTTTCATGAATTAAAAAAAAAAACTTAATTACAAGTTTAAATGAGTATTTTCACTTCGGTATCCGTTAAATTTTGTTGGTATATTGATTAATTAAAATTTATAATTTTTTTATTGAATATTTATCGTTTATTTTATTTTTAAATGAGTGGCCTATATGTTATTTTATTTCTTTATCTTATTTATTTATCTCCACGTAGAAAGGTATAGTTCCTATTTCATTTTGTTGTTATATTAAGTGGTAAAATTAAAAAATTTCACTTTGATCCTTAGTATTATACGAGAATAATTAACTATTAAATGTTAAATAATTATTTTATGTAATAAATATTGATGCATGTATGAATTTTATGATAGAAAAGCTCAATGAGAATAATAATTTTGACCCATGAAAAATTAAGACGAGGGTTTTGATCAAGGAACAAGGTGCAGACATTGTTTTCTATAAGTATATTGCACTTAGAGAGACACATTTTAGAGTAGTATGAAGAAAATACTCATTTGATTATCCTTTTTGATAGATGTATTAGTGCAGTTTTGACTTTTTATCCCCGATGATATGTTTCTATTTTAAAGCAAATGAAATATATAAAAATGTGGTGACAATTTTTAAGTTTTCATGAACTTATAAGTCTTAGTTGTTGGTGTAATTGAATCATATTCAATTATATGCTTCGGTTGCTAAGGAATCCAAACCTATAAGTTCGCGAAAATTTCAAATTTTTCGTTTTTTGTAATTATTTTATTTTAGAGCAGATGTATAGGCTTTGGTTGCTATAAAATTGAGGCCTATAAACCTTATATGTTTCGGTTGTTGCAGAATTGAAGCCAATAAATTTGCAAAAATTTCAAAATTACCACTCTTTTTTTAAATTATTTTATTTTAGCACAAATGTATAGGCTTTAGTTATTAATAAAATTAAAGCCTATACACCTTTTATGCTTTGATTTTTCTAATAACTGGGGCCTAAAACTTTGTTTAGAATTAAATTTTGCAAAAATTGCACAAGTCTTCTTCTTTGTGAAACACAATTTCTTCTTCTTCTTTCTCCATCTTCGTCTTCGTTGTGAAAGTCGTCGCCCAAGAGGTCTTCACTCTCCGTCACTGTTGCTAAAATAGTTCGTGAGGACCTCCATTCTTCGTTGTGCCACCGCTCAACGTCGAAGTGGTAAGTGTTCTTTTTAGTTTTTCTTTTTTTTTCTTTTTTTTTTTTTTGCGTTTTTAGTGTTTGTGTGTTCCCTGTGCTATTTATTTGTAAAGTTAGGGTTTTTGTTTATTGCCATTGGTGTGTAGGTGTTGTTGCATCGTGAGGACCTCCATTCTCTGTCAGCTGCCACTCAACATCGAAGTGGCTAGTGTTTTTATCGTTTCTTTTTTTTGCATTTTTAGTGTTGTTCGTGTGTTCCTTGGGTTCTTTGTTGGTAAAGTTTGGATTTCTTTTTTGCTATCATTGGTGTCCAGGTGCTGTTACATTGTATCCAAATTATTTTTCAAATCAGAAGGGGAATAGACCTCGGTTATTATAGGAATCGAGGCTTATTCCCCTTTTTTATTTTATTTATGTTTTTAAACCAGAAAAGGTATTAGGCTTATGTTGTTTTTGAACTGAAGCATAATGTGAAACTTGGTGCTTCGGTTTATAACCGAGGCCAAAAAGCCACCTTTTTTACTTTGTTTGTATATGTTTCAGTTCAATAATCGAAGTCTAATGTCTAAAATAATCGTGATTAAAACCCTTTTATGCACTAGTGATGAAACTCATTATCATATTACAGAGGAGAAGACCTCAACCACATTATGATTGAAGTTAAAGAAACTTTTCAAGACAAAGTCCATCGACAATAAATCATTGTTAAAGAGAATACTTTTTTAGACTACGTATGAAGGTACGTACACCACTAAAGACTCACGTTAATGAGCTCAATTCTATTTTTGATGGAAATCCAAAATATCAGTGTGAAAGTAGAAGATGAAGATGCTACTATAGTTTTGATAGCCTCTCTTCCACCATTCTATGAGAACTTAGTAACTTATTTCGGTGTAGGTGTAACATCCAAAAACATTACAATGTAATTACCCTCAATATACATATTAGAATTATATTATTTTTACATATATTTTTTATTGCAAGTAATATATATATATATATATATATATATATAATAGTAATAATAATATTATTAAATATATATTAGTTATAAAATTTATAAATAAATTTTCAGTTAATATTATCACTACAAGAATTTAGGTAAATAGCGTCGGCCAAAATCCGACACTAATAAGCCAAAGTCGACACAAATTTATAATTATTGTCGGTTCAGTGTAGGCTTGCTAACCACGATAAAACCTTGGAGGCTAATTTAGATGTGTCGGCCAACAGACGCAAATTGCAATGTAATAACGTCGTCCCGGTGACACAAATATGTTTGGTTAAATCAGCTTAGCGTTGGCCAAGGGACGCTATTAGTGTGGGCCATACGACGATAATAGCAAATAATAATTTAAAATGGTCATTTAGTGTGTGGGTTAACGGACGCTTTATATTAAATGATGTGTGGACTAGCTGACGGTAATAGTAGATAATAATTAAAAATGCATTTTGAATGCATGGGCTAGGGGACGCTTAAAAATTTAAATTATTAAATGATGCGTGGGTTAGCCGACGCAAATTGCAAGGGCTGGACGACGCTACTATAGCTACTCACGGCAAGTACAATTTATTTTTTTCTCAACCCAAATTTTACCTGCAAGCATGATCACTATTACATAATCAATATAATCTCAGTTATCCATTCAGAAGTCATTTTAATTAGAATCAGTAGTTAATTAAACTACATTCATCCTTCATTGAGTCATAAATATCAAATTAGGAAGCATATAATAGTACAGATTCACATGAGCATTAATTACAAAAACATAACCCTTCTTTCAAAAATAAAGATTACAGGATGCAAACTAACAACAACAAAAAGAGTATCTTTTGTATTAGTTTATAGTGACTCACCTAAGTGGTTTGTGAAGCTGACAGAGAGAATGATTTGTGAATGATTCTGATATTTGTTTAAGCAATAACCATTCCTGCACATATTCAAAGCCATTATGCACACACACACACACACACACACACACACACACACACACACACACACACACACACACACACACACACACATATATATATATATATATATATATATATATATATTAATTATTTCACACAAA
>Ga0099822_1006735_pt1 | contig 14925 bp, 6 predicted proteins | sample CowpeawhiteBW_FD_76839 | JGI IMG/M metagenome (GOLD analysis project Ga0099822, IMG submission 76839) | Root nodule microbial communities of legume samples collected from California USA - Cow pea white BW | ecosystem: Host-associated > Plants > Roots > Nodule | place: USA: California | collected...
ACAATAAAATAAAATAAAATACTTTTTTTTTATTTTTTCATAAATAAAAAAAAAATTCTCCCCCTCTTTTTTTTTTTTTTTTTTTTTTTTGTTTTAACTTACGAATGGCATGCTAAAATAGAAGAGAACGTTCAACATACATCAATCCACATTACATAACGGCCGCACATATTGGAGAAAATTTGGAGATCTGAACCCCCTATTCATGTGCCTCGAGATACCACATCAAAATAAAACGTAAAGGCTTTGTCTACTCTTGATTGAAATGGTCGTGCTTTCCTGTAAAACACCTGTAAGCACCACATACGACTCCAAATAATGCCTCTCAAACTATACTAGGAGGATCCCCAAACCAGCTGCAGGTAGCACGGGCCCAGCGTGTTCTTATGCAGTCCACCAAAGGCGCATGCTGGGAAGGCTCCGGTTTAGATACTTCATTGTCCTTCCCAGCAGAGTCACTAGCACTAGGAGCAGATGAAACCTTCACATCTGCCATAAATTCCTCAGGCGTCCACCTTGGAGGCACTGAAACTCTCAATTTTGTCAGCCGGGGTCTTTGTAGTGGAGTTTCACCCGCAGAATTTACTTGGCTGCCATTCAGATCTGATTTAGCAATCCCATTAAAATGGTATAGATCAAAGACCTTCTTACCCATCAATCCTGATGAATCCTTCAAACCTCCCAAACTTTTGTCTAGATCCAAAATTACTTGCCAGAATTCACTCCACACAATGAACCCTGCAGAGCAAAGATGTTCCAGCTTCTCTGGTGGAAATTTGATATCTGTTTCTCTGAGGACTTGATGGAAACCTTCCACACTAATGAAACCACCACCTCCACTCTGATCTTGTGCATCAAAGGCTTTGCGTATCTGTGTTTCCCTTCCTTCCAGTTCATTCTCACTTTGAACGCTGGGGTCTAGAGCAAACAGCACAGTGTAATGGGATTCACTCCCCACAACCCATATAGGCCACTTTGGAGATTTCAGATGCTGACCAACCTTGCAAAAATTCAGGGATTCCAAAAGTGTGAGAAATCCAACTTCCACATCTCGAGATATACCTTTTAGAAACATCCCTCCCCCTAAATCCATCCTTCCATCAAACACATTAGGGACGGCCTCCCCACAGAGCAGTAGGTTCACAATTTCCTGCAGCACAAGATTCAAAGAAAAAGACAAACTCATATTCTAGTTGTACAGCATTATTTATCAGCATTACTTAAGGATGGGAGCTCTTTCCAATTATATGTATCACGTATAGTACCTGAGAGGCATGCCCAAAAGGTGCTGTAACCAGTGGTAGGCTGGGATCATCCCTGTCGCTTTGAACCAAGTCCTAAAGGAGAGCAAAATATTAAATGCATTGACTAATAATTTTTCAAGTCAAGTCATAATAACAACTGATGCAAATTCACTTATCCAGATGAATTTATCACAACTAACTTACTACCATTTTATTCATCACATTCAAGGATGAGAGAACATAATAGACTCAATTTTCTAAAAACCATATAAATAGAACTAGTTTTCTTTAAAGGATGTAGCAACAATTGTCCCACTGCTTTACACAGCTTTGAACCCATATCAGCTCAAAATTTACAGGAGATTAAGATGAAATTTGGATCTTACAATCCTGGATCTAACTCGATGTTGATCCCTGAGTACGCAAGTTGATTCAAGCATATGAAGATATTGTCATCCACATTACTTCAATCCAGATTCCACAATATCTCGGTATAAACTATACTAATCAGTGGCTGCGAGTGGACACCACACTTCAGATTTTGTGTTGAATCAATATTTTATGATTACTATTGTATTAGGAGTCTTGTTATGTTAGAAGCGTTATTGGGCTAAACATTATATTGGTTGTATCACGCTTGTAATTGAACTAGGTTATATTTTATTATATTATTATAAACAAGATTGTAATGTTAGCGCTTTCTTAGCACACTATAAAAATTATTTAGAGGCATAATTAGTAAATACAGTAAATTCTCTCATTTTAATTTTCCACCCAATTACTACAATTTCAACTTGGTATCAATGTTACAATCATGTCCGTGCCATGTCCATGGTGACAACAAAGATTCCAAAGTAGTCTTGTGTATTTCTTTTCTGCATCTTACTTCAAAATTTCAATCTCCATATTAGTTCTGAAGAATAAATAGAACCACTACTAAACCAGTGCTATCATCTCAAAATCACAATCATTCATTTTCCTATAATAGTAATGTTTACTTTCACTTCTCTTTTCCATTCAATTATGCTTTCAGCAGAATCCTTACAAGCTTGTTGGCTTTGTGACTTTTCAGAAACAATTTCTTGACTACGTCTACACATTCAATAAACCATTTCCCAGAAAAGCACTAAATCAAAATTTTCCCTCAAGATTGGTGAACCAGGAAGAATTGTCACAAATATTAACCACATTCCGAAAATAGCCCATTTATGGTAAAAACAAACAGCATCTTCAAGTAAATTTTTTGAATTTAGAGTTTAACAAACAAATCAGAGAACCAAACATGAAAATCTTTTAGATTATGTTTTAAGAGAAGCTTAAAATTAAAAAAAAAAAAAACCTCGGGTAAAATCATTAATCACCGACCACTATAAGACCACTTTGGCTCCAGGAGCTCAGGATCCTATCAAGTTTCTGAACAACTAAAGAAGCATGAATTGAATTCAAGGGGGATGGGGAATGGCATCAAGAGACCCTGATATTTTTTTTAAGCCAATTCAAGCCGCAGCAACACATTAATTATCTAGGTTGTCATTGGCCTCCTGCCAATTTCCAAGCATTTTAAAGACTTACATTCATACCTCAAATACAATGCATTACCGGGACAACCAAAACACAATAAATAATTCTATCACCTTGTCATTGGTTTAAATTGTTTGGTTTGTCCGTCCTTAAAACAGAAATAGGCTACTATTTTCCATTACATGAATTATAGGAGCAAGCAATTAGAAGTACAAACTCAATCAAGCTAAGAATACAGTTAACAAGTCACCCAGCGGAATTCTTCTAATTATGCAAAAAGAGTTTGTATATTAAGTCACAAGTAGTTCATTCTTAGTAGGAAGAAAAGAAAATGGAAGGAAAAATAGTCCAATATCTCTTGCTTTAAAAGACAGTGAATTCAGGGTCTGTAAAATGCAATGTGCAGTAGAAGAGCTTGAAGCAGGCAAACATACCAGTCCTCGAGAAAGTAAAGCAGAGATTAGGAAAAGCAATGCTCCCATTCGACTTTGGAAGAAGGGAAGATTTGCTTCAAGCCGTTGCAATGCAGTTGTTTGTGATGTGCACGTTTCGACTCTAAGAACTTTCTGCAGATCCACGGCAGATTCAATAGAAAGACCTTGAAGTGATTTTGCAATAACCTGTTAATTAGACAAGACTTCATTCATCAGATAAGGTTATCATGGGAGTGTTAATGTAGAAGACAATAATAATAAGATAGGGAATACAATTCAAAATATTGCCAACAAGATGCCATGCAAAAAAACAATATCAGTGTACAATAACCAAGGTACCTCGTCCTCTGAAATCCCTTCAAAACGTGGAATGTGATTCTCTGGAAAGCTCAAAGTTGCAATCACAGCCCTTCTATTACTTCCACATGAAAATAAAATTTCAGCCATACTTCTTACGAGGGCCCTGCCACAAAATCACACAACAGAAATATATCATTAAGCACTGCATATGTAAAAACCATGAAAGAACACACTGACCACTTTTAAAGACCAGTGGAACTCAGAAGGACATCAGATAGGAACAAAGATTTATAAACATACGAATATGATTCAACAAGACTAGATTTGGTTAATAAGGATGTCATAGTAGAATCACAATAGAAGACACTTATAAAAAAAATGGAAATTTTAATTCAATCTTATTTCCAACAAGATGCATAAATAACCAATATTAGTACAATAACCAAGGTACCTCATCCTCTGAAATCCCTTCAAAAGGCTGAACATAGGAGAATCTGAAATAAGCACATTTAAATATATGGACATATACTAATAAGCAAATGAAGTCCACAACCAGAAAACCTGAAATCTTCACCATTCAATAAGAAAAATGAGAAATAAAGATTAAACTATTATGAACCCACAGAAAACCCAAGAACTTGCACTTGTACTAAATACCACATTCAAATAAATAAATAAAATAAGTGAATAAATACTACATAGATAATTTGAGAGCTAGGACCAAGAATTCGCCCAATGCTTGGTCATCATAGTCAGTTGATGAAACAGGGGGAAAGAAAAGTTATTTAGACACACCAAATCTTGAATATGCTTAATAAGCCAGTATAAGACTAAGACCAAGGTAAAGGTATAACGAGCTAAAAACTAACACTTGGTGTAATCCTAAAATTAAAGGAAAATTACTTGTGGCATTATATTGCCTTCTCACCCTAGCCATGACCCTTCATACATATATCCTAGATTGAATGAATAAGAAATACAAACTCCTTTCTTCAGTAGATCACTCCATAATACCTCTCCTGACCATGTGCCTTTTCTAAATTAGTGAAGAATCACATACAAGCCCTTTTATTCTTTTGACAATGCTCCACCAAAAAGCATAAGTATATTGTTTTCCGGAGAACCTACTCGGCATTAACCAATACTTTGAATTGGGTAGTCAAACTTCCCCTAGATATGAAATAAGTCCAAGCAAAGTTTTCCATATAATTTCCTTAAACATATGCCACCTTCCTTTTCTAGGTTCGTAGGATGTTCTTCCCGTTTCATAAAACAAGTTTCAGCCATTTTAAAGTCATAAACTAATGAAAAATCTAGGATATAATGGTAGATTTACCCTCTCCGCTTGCTTTTCCTCGGCCATAATTTACATGTGCATCCAAGTACCTCTGGATGTTCTCCCCACATAAACATTTATTTCCCTTCTGAAGAAATCTTTTCTCCTAATAGTATTATCTGGATTATAGTTTCTAAGAGTTGCCAAAATTTTATTTTTATACAAGCTTCAAAATCTACCTGAAATACTAATAATCGAAATTAAGTATTCCCCTTCCCACCACAGATATTACCGCTATGAACCTATCTGCTAGGCTGTTACATTTATAACATCATTCTTTCAAAAGTTAGCTACAATTATACCCATCTTATTTCTTGATTTAAAAATCACAACTTAAAAACCCGAAGTGTTAAATTCCTTTACCTTTTCTCCTACCCAGTTAGTTTAATTTTTTTTCTCTCCTTTAACATGTATATAAAATTGATAAACCTAATCATGGTGTATACTATTTCCACTGATTAACCTGTAGCTACATGTATGCCTGCCATTCTGTTCCTAAACAAATAATTTTCCAGCAAATAAACTTTTTTGCCCACAACAATTTGTGGAAATGTGGGTATACTTGCATTTTTGTCCATATCAAGGCAGACAGTAACTATGAGAACCCTTCCCTAAAAGCTAGTTGCCAAACAGAGAGAACCCAAAACTACTACATCGAGCATCTCATAAACTCAATATGGGACTTAAACATCTCATGTTATCCAAGTCCTTATAAAAGACTGCTCCAAAGAGTCAAGGTCTCAGTAGTTGATTGACACTCTACAATGCTTCAATTAAACCCTGCACTGGTAGCCTTTTCCAGTACAATCACAACCTGCTCAAATACCAATTGATACAAACAAAGCCGAGCATTTGAGAAACCTCCCTTGCAAAGTTGGGGTGGGGGGCGAGGGTGAACCAAACACTTATTCCACCAAACATCCTATAATCCTCAATGTTGGATTCAGATGCCTCATGGTATCCAAGTTTCTATAAAAGACTTTATATTAAGTTGTGACACAATTTTGTTGATTGAACAAATACTACTGCTGTCTACTGCTCATGAAATAGAACAAGTTAACACCGAACTCGATCAAAATTGAAATTATTAAAAGCAAACATATAAAACAATATTAAAAAGAATAGTTAATTGAATAAAAAACAGTATTCATGTTGACAATACACCAGGAAACAGGGCGCTATAGACCAAAGAAAATGGCTGAATAAAGACATGAAGTACAGAATACAAAAAATGGATATAATTTTATTATAATGAATTTTACCAAGCTAAGCAGAAACGATTGGTCAGGAGAAAGTTAATCACCTTACTTTTACACCTTCAGGGAGTGAAGAAAAAGTATAAGATGGAACAGACAGACTTTTAAATGATGCACCCAGACCCTTTTGTGGCAGGCATGGTACATCTTTCAACTCATCACTGAAGAAAATGATGTGTTTAAGCACAAATGCCTGAAAAGTTAAAGAAAAACATGAGCAAAACCAACACAGGACAAAAACATGCTTTTAGGAATTTACATTATGTCAAATTCTTTAAAGTTGGTGGAGATATCACATTGATATATTACCAAATTATAACATATAAGTCGATGCAAATCTTCCATTACAAGTCAATTTTATGATATTGAATTAAGCTTAAGGTCCATCTTTTATGATTCTATTAGAGTTTGTCCTAACAAGATCCATTGGGTCTATCATGTCTCCATTATCAAGACCATCCACAAATAATTAGTCTAACACTCAAGATGTCTAGTCCTCGGTAAGAGGTGTGTTGAATATGTCATATCAACTAAAGTTATGTGGTCAAATTATAGTATATAAGTGAGTGTAAACCCTACCATACAAGTCAGTTTTATGAGATTGAATTAGACTCAAAATCTTCTTTCTAAAAAGAATAAATAAATGAAATAAAAATAATAAATCAATATTTAATTATACACTCACAAGCGAGCTCAGTTGTTACAACAGTATATTTATTCATTGAATCAACAAAAGTCAACACTACTAAAGTGGAAAAGTTAAAATGATCCACCGGGTGTGGGTGTGGGTGGAGAACATATAATCTGCCCCGTGGATACCTCTTTACTTCTTAAACTTATTATTACATCTTTTTTTATGAAATAAAATTTATTTTTTCTTAATTATAATGAATTTTTAAAGAATAAACATATGCACACAATAATTATGTATACAGATTACTATAAAGTATATAAATGAACTTGATATGTTTTTTGCAATACTATTTAATTTAATAAAAAATAAAATTAATAAATAGTTATAATATGATTTTTTCTTCAAGATGTTTAAATTCTTAATATTTGTCGATATCCATGAATACCCGGGGTCTGTATGAATACCACAAATATGAATGTAGGAATATACCTGCAGTCATCATCCCCATTCCCATCCTTACATGAGAGTAAGAAGACATCATTAAATTTCTTTTACTTGAAACATATACATGGGAAATCATATAAAGAAAACACCGAATAGATTTATCATACAGCCATTTGCTAATATTTTCTGACTACAAAATACTTGTTTACTGCCTATAGTTAATACGTGTACCACACAGTCAGTGTACATTCTAGAGGTTAAAGCACTCATTTAGTGCTTATTGTTTCACCCAAAACCATTGTAAAACAGTCTCAATAGTTTAAGGACAGTTATGCATATTAGCTGGGTTTGTTATACTGAAGGTCCCTATTTGGAGTGAAATCATCACAACCAGATCAGTAGCACTTTCATTGTTTGAAAAAGGGACTTCTTAAACAGATCCGAAAAATGGACAGCATTGAAAAAATGTAGCAATTACTTGTATAGCTGCCAAAACGCCACAGGGACCGCCTTCATGCTGCACTAGGCCCATTGATGTTACAGGATCAGAGCTAAACCTATGGTGCAGTTTTTCAAAGTATTAGCAATAAAAAGCAAGTACACAATCTTATCTGAATTTAAAAGTATTGAAATCAAACTTAAGAGAAAAGAAACTTTGAATTGATTATACTGAGTTTTATAGAAGTGATGAGCTTCTGTTTACAGCAGTTACACATAGACTACAGATGCGTTCTAACTGACCGGATCAGTTGTAACAACCTGATTATGACAGCTGTAACAATCTACTCAATACAACAGATAACAGGGTGGTAACTAACTGGAAAATTGATAAAAGGTATTATACACAAACAAAAGGTATACAAAAAATAATTCAAAAGTCAAAACATCAATATGTTAAAAAATATAACATGCAGATGAAGAGTTGCAAACACACATTCATGATTTCCATTATAATGATGTTTTTTCGGTTAAATTCATCCATTCATAAATTATGTTTCACAAATACAAAATGAGCAGCATAGCAATAGTTTCACAGCAGGAAGGTTCAACTGGACATGATAAGCAAGTTTCAAAATAAGAAATATTGGTCCTTGATTAAAGGACAAGATACAAACATCTCGTGCCAATATTTAGTTGTTATATTAAAAATACCTCCACAGAAGCTCAAAAATGAAAATAGTCTCCAAGTAACTAACAAATAATATCAAGGAATGACAACACATGTTCATGATTTCCTTTATAATGATGTTTTTTCAGTGAAATTAATCCATTCATAAATTATGCTTCACAAATAGAAAATGAGCAGCATAGCAATAGTTTCACAGCAGAAAGGTTCGATTGCACTTGATGTTCAGAAGCAAGTTTCGAAATAAGAAATATTGGTCATTGATTAAAGGACATGATACAAACATCTTGTGCAAATATTGAGTTATTACATTAAACATACCTCAACAGGAGATAATAAAATGAAAATATTCTCCAAGTAACAAACAGATGATATCAAGGAACCACAAAAACCAGGCATGGCTTAGCTATCTAATTAAGAAGGAATGTAGCATCAAGTGAACAAAATCACTTTGTATGACAAATAATTTTGCCACTCTACAACATACAAAAAGGATTATGTTCAATAGCAATGTTGCATTCTTCTGTGGTTTTCTTTTTGTTAGTTTTTCTCAAGTAGTTTCAACAGGAACTTTTTCATTCTTTACCAAGCAAGTAGAACCAACCAATTATTTCATAAACTGCATCCATCAAGCAATCAATGAAGAATCGTACACAAGAAATTTGTCTAACACCAGTACTACGTAAGAACTTCAACCCTAGCAGCCCTCATTTAGTTAGTCAGGCTTTCACATAGGAAGTTCTACACTTTCTCCAGAGGAAAAGAGAAAAAAGGCATATTGACAATACGTTAACTAATACAGTTTTATTTTTACTGCATTCCTATACCTTTTCTAAATCTTATTCCTTACTTTTTGAATGATCATTCACCAAGACTTTAGCGATTAAGGTATATTTACAAAACCCTCGATATGTTTTACTGCTGGGAAAATGCATTATTTTGAAGATAAAGTTCCAATTTCCCCCTTTTTCTTGTAATATATTGTATTTTCCAATGCCAGAATATACAGGTTCGATTTTATATTGATTAATAATGAGAGCATGGCAGTGAAGTCATGGGATTTTCAAGACTGTATGAGTAACTGAGCTCACTTCAGAATCAGAAATATGATACAAATAGATACATATCCTGATTCAGAACAAACATATTATATCCAACTCCGACTCCAATCACATAGAAACAAGAAACACATACCGCTGGATAACATAACAACATTATGGGGGGAAGCAGGAATATGCATCGAACATTAAATAAGAAAAACAAAGCACCAAAATAGGTATACCAATTACATCCTCATCTAGAAAATGAAAGTATGCAACAGGGGTTTCAACACAAGAACATGTTAAAGATTTGTGTCTATTAATCCTACACTTGGCAACATATCCATACACTTCAGATAAATTAATAAGTAATTTGAAATTATAAAATACCGTATTCCCTGGTTGCTCCACTGTGCAAGAATCCCCTTAGAGACTTCATTTCCAAACACCATAGAAAACAATTGATTTGCTTCTTCCGCTGAAAGTTCCTTACTCGAATTCACACTCTTCAAACGCAACTCCTCTCTCCTCCCCAATTCACCACTTTTCTTCCCCGGTGGCAATGATGATGGCAAAACCCTCACCGCTGCCGCTATCCGCTTCTCTGCCGCCGCCGCCATGAGCTCCCTCCGCCGGGTCTTAGACTCTGGCGAATCTTCCGACGATTCCGAAACCGCCCCGGCGGCGGCATCCTGCGGCTTGCTGCGCTTCGTCTCCGGCGTCGCGCGTTGCATGCTCATTCGAATCGCCATTTGCAAATCCTCGTCCTCTCCTCGATCCCCCATTCCCGAACGGATCAAAAATTTCAAAACCAAAACCACGCAAAGACAGAGAAACCCTAGAAGAATTATTTTTAGGGCTCCGTTTCTCGGCGATCGAGAATCGAAGCTTCTGGAATGGAGTGTTTCGCAAAATCGAACTTCGATTGGAGCGAATTGAAATTCGAAACGCAAGGGAGGGGCAAAAGTGGAAATGAATTTGTGAGAGGGTGGCGACGACAATAGCGGGTTTTGGCGGGGGTGAGTCCCCGACGGAAGCGTGGAGTGGGTGAAAACGGTGTCGTGTGAGGATGAATCTTTGTAGTGGTATTATATGCGTAATGACTGCGAGGCCCCTCTGTTAAAGATTCGCGTAGTGGTAGAGTGAGTAATTTCAGTGAAAGTTGAGGGTAGTATAAGGAAAGAAACATTAAAAAAATAATTTTGCAGTTTATAAGAGAAGCCACCGGCGATACTTTCCTTTAGCGAGGAGGAAACAAAAAGCTCCTCTGCTTTACCTATCGAAAAAAAAAGGAGGAATATGAAAAAAAATTATTAATTATTGTTTATTGTTTTTAAAATTTATCTATTCTTTATTAGGGATGTAAAAGCAATTACGTGGATACTTGTGAATAAAATTTATAACGGGTAGAGTGAATATTGTAAATGGATATTCGCAGATAATGGATACGAATAAATTTTACACCCGCTTGTTAACATGTTTCTTATCAATTGGTTTTAAAATAGATTATCTCTTTCTTTGTAAATTGTCAATCAACACTATTTAAATAGATTACTTGAACTTGGTTTGAAATTTATGAATGTTATGTACTGTATTTCATTTGAATTTATGATTAAAATATATTATTAAAAAAATTTATTTTTATTTTGCAAATACCCGCAGATATATGTGGATATTAAGAAAACATGCGAGTAACCGCATAATGGATACCCACACGGATATGAGAACGAATACGGGATGAACAACGGTAGGGTAAGGGGGAGTTACTACCCATAACTAGGGATGACAAAAATACTCCTGTTCGTAGGTATCCGCGGATAAAATCTGCGACGAATAGTTTTTGCACTTGGTGACTGGCTTGAAGAAATAAATAGGTCAAATCAGATAGGTAAATATGTTAGGCACATTGAACAAATATGTGAAACGCTATTTGTTACTTTGCGTACAATTTTTTAAATTTTACTAATCAATTTCTTTTTATCATCCGAAGAGATGTACTTCTTATTTACAACAAATTTAATTACAATTCATAAAAATCAACCTTTAAATTTTGCACTAGGTGGCTCGCTATAAGAAAAAAATAGGCCAAGCAAGTTACGCAAATAAGTGGACACATTGAAAAAATATGTGGATAACTGCTTGCTACCTTGCGTACGAATTTTTAAATTTTACTAATCAAACCCTTTCTTTATCACCGAAAGGGATGTACTTTGTACCATAAATTTGATTACAAGTCACAAAAATCAACCCTTATTGTTTGCACTAGGTGGCTCACTCGAAGAAAAAAAATAGACCAAACCAGATAGGCAAATAAGTGGGGCACATTTAACAAATATGTGGAAAACTACTTGTTACTTTGCGTACAATGTTTTAAATCTTACTAATCAATCTTTTTTTATCATACAGAGGGATGTACTTCTTATGTACCACAAATTTGATTACAAATCACAAAAATCAACCCTTATTATTTGCACAACGTGGCTGCCTTGATGAAAAAAACAGGAAGGCAAATAAGAGGGGCACCTTGAACAAATATGTGCAAAGTTGCATGTTACTTTGAGTACAAATTTTTAAATTTTGATAATCATTTTTTTATCATCCAAAATATGTACTTCTTTTATACCACAAATTTGATTACAAGTCAAAAAAATCAACCCTTATTATTTGCACAAGGTGGCTGTCCTTGAAGAAAAAAATAGGAAGGCAAATAAGAGGGGCACTTCAAAAAATATGTGGGAAGTTGCTTGTTATTTTGAGCATCAATTTTTTTTATCATCCAAAAGATGTACCTCTTATATACCACAAATTTGATTGCAAGTCACAAAAATAACCCTTATTATTTGCACAAGGTGGCTGCCTTGAAGAAAAAATAGGTAGGCAAATAAGAGGGACACCTTGAACAAATATATGGCAAGGTTCTTGCTACTTTGAGTACAAATTTTTAAATTTTGATAATCAATTTTTTTTATCATCCAAAAGATGTACTTCTTGTGTACTACAAATTTGATTACAAGTCACAAAAATCAACCACCGTTATTATTTGCACAAGGTCTGCCTTGAAGAAAAAAATAAGAAGGTAAATAAGAGGGGCACCTTGAACAAATATTTGGGAAGTTGCTTGCTACTTTGAATACAAATTATTAAATTTTTATAATAAATTTTTTTATCATCCAAAAGATTTACTTTTTTATGTACCACAAATTTGATTACAAGTTAGAAAAATCTAGCCTTATTATTTGCACAAGGTGGTTGCCTTAAACAAAAAAGTAGGTAGGCAAATAAGAGGTGCACCTTGAACAAATACGTGGGAAGTTGCTTGCTACTTTGAGTACAAATTTTTAAATTTTGATAATCAATTTTTTTTATCATCCAAAAGATGTACTTCTTATATACCACAATTTAGATTTCAAGTCACAAAAATCGACCCATATTATTTGCACAAAGTGGCTGCCTCGAAGTAAAAAATAGGAAGGCAAATAAGAGGGGCACATTGAAAAAATATATGGGAAGTTGTTTGCTACTTTGAGTACAAATTTTTAAATTTTGATAATCAAATTTTTTTTACCATCCAAAACATTTTCTTATTATATACCACAAATTTGATTACAAGTTAAAAAAAATTCCACCCTTATTATTTGCACAAGGTGGCTGCCTTGAAGAAAAAATAGGTAGGCAAATAAGAGGGGCACACACCTTGAACAAATACGTGCAAAATTGCTTGCTACTTTGAGTACAAATTTTTAAATTTTGATAATCAATTTTTTTTATCATCCAAAAGATGTACTTCTTATATATCACAAATTTGATTTCAAGTCAGAAAAATCAACCCTTATTATTTGAACAAGGTGGCTATAGTAAAAATAGGTAGGCAAATAAGAAGGCAACTTGATCAAACATATGGGAAGTTTGCTTGCTAGTTTGAGTACAAATTTTTAAATTTTGATAATCAATTTTTTTTATCATCCAAAACATGTACTTATTCTATACCCCAAATTTTATTACAAGTTAAAAAAAATAAACACTTATTATTTGCATAAGGTGGCTGCCTTGAACAAAAAATAGGTAGACAAAGAAGAGGGGCACCTGGAACAAATATGTGGGAAATTGCTTGCTACTTTGAGTAAAATTTTTTAAATTTTCATAATTAATTTTTTTTATCATCTAAAAGATGTATTTATTATATACCACAAATTTGATTACATGTCACAAAAGTGAAACCTTTTTATTTGCACAAGGCGGGGCTGCCTCGAAGAAAAAATTAGGAAGGCAAATAAGAGGGGTATCTTGAACAAATACGTGGGAAGTTGCTTGCTACTTTGAGTACAAATTTTTAAATTTTGATAATCAATTTTTTTTTATCATCCAAAAGATGTACTTCTGATATACCACAAATTTGAATACAAGTCAGAAAAATCAACCCCTCATTATTTGCACAAGTTGGCTGCCTTGAAGAAAATTTGAAGGAAAATTGCACAAGGTGGCTGCCTTGAAGAAAATTTGAAGGCAAATAAGAGGGCACCTTGAAAAATATGTGTGAAATTGCTTGTTACTTTGAGTACAAATTTTTAAATTTTGATAATCAATTATTTTTATCATTCAAAATATTTACTTCTTATATACCACAAATTTGATTACAAGTTAGAAAAATCTACCCTTATTATTTGCACATGGTGGCTGCGTTAAAGAAAAAATAGGTAGGCAAATAAGAGGGGCACCTTGAACAAATACGTGGGAAGTTCCTTTCTACTTTGAGTGCAAATTTTTAAATTTTGATAATCAATTTTATCATCCAAAAGACGTACTTCTTATATACCACAAATTTGATTATAAGAGGGGTGTGTACCTTGAACCAATATGTGAGAAATTGCATGCTACTTTGAGTACAAATTTTTAAAAGTTGATAATCAATTTTTTTTTATTATCCAAAACATTTTCTTATTATATACCACAAATTTTATTAAATTTAAAAAAAATTCAACCCTTATTATTTGCACAAGGTGGCTGCCTTGGAGAAAGAATAGGTAGGCAAATAAGAGTGTCACCTTAAACAAATTTGTGGGAAGTTGCTTGCTAATTTGAGTACAATTTTTTAAATTTTGGTAATCAATTTTTTTTTATCATCCAAAAGATGTACTTCTTATATACCACAAATTTGATTACAAGTCAGAAAAATTCAACCCTTATTATTTGCACAAGGTGGCTGCCTCGAATAAAAAAATTGGAAGGCAAATAAGAGGGGCACCTTGAACAAATATATGAGAAATTGTTTGCTACTTTAAGTACAAATTTTTGAATTTTGATAATCAAATTTTTTTTATCATCCAAAAGATGTACTTCTTGTATACTACATATTTGATTACAAGTCACAAAAATCAACCGTTATTATTTGCACAAGGTGCCTGTCTTGAAGAAAAAAATAAAAAGGCAAATAAGAGGGTCACCTTGAACAAATATTTGGGAAGTTGCTTGCTACTTTGAGTACAAATTTTTAAATTTTGATAATCAATTTTTTTTATCATCCAAAAGATGTACTTCTTATATACCACAAATTTGATTACAAGTTAGAAAAATCAACCCTTATTATTTGCAT
>Ga0099822_1006746_pt1 | contig 14921 bp, 3 predicted proteins | sample CowpeawhiteBW_FD_76839 | JGI IMG/M metagenome (GOLD analysis project Ga0099822, IMG submission 76839) | Root nodule microbial communities of legume samples collected from California USA - Cow pea white BW | ecosystem: Host-associated > Plants > Roots > Nodule | place: USA: California | collected...
TATACAATGTTGCAAGAGGTGGACATTGATGAAGTTAGTAATTTTTTTAATATTTTATTCAAAAATAAACTACAATATAAATTGGTAGTGATTTTTTATTTGTTTGTTTTTCAAGAATCAATCAGAGAGAGGGGACTTGTTGATCTAAACACTAATTATGGTTAAATATTTATTTTTTTTAATATTTTTGTAAATACCCGCGGATACCCGTGGATACCCGCGGATATGAAAAAAATAGACGGGTACCCGCATAACGGATACCCGACGGATATGGATATGGGTACGGGACAAATATTTATCCAGCGGGTAGGGTACGGGGATCTATTACCCGTACCCTAAGCGGTAATTGTTTAAGTATGTGTAATGTATATTCTTCTGCAATTTAACGTAGTTAACAAATGGGACTACATCATATTTATTTAAAAAATAAAAGAATTCAATTAAATAAAAAACATGGCTTAAATAATGATTTGGTCCTAATTTTCATTCTATTTTTTCAATTTAGTTTTATTTTTTATTTTTTCAATTTAATCATAATATTCATCAATTTTATTCAATTTGATCATTTTCGCTAATATCGTTAAAATAGTTAACCGATTGTAAACTATAGCTGTCACGTATCATTTTGTGATTTTTTTTTATTTTTTTAAAATTATTTTTTTATTTAACAAAAATGTCCACATGTCAGCTTTATATCATGTCACATGTCATTTTATGATTTTTTAATTTTTTTTTAAATTTATTTTTTTTATTTAAATCACGCCAATATCATGTCAGGAGTCAAGATTAATTTTTTATATTCAATTTAATCTTAATATTCCTTTTTTTTCATTTTGGTCATAATCTTTTTTTTTTTAATTTAATATTTTTGTTCTTCTCCAAATTGAAAGTAAATTTAATTTGTATATAAATGTTATATGGATATTCTTATTAAAATGTATATTTTTATTAAATATTTTTAATTTAGAGTTAGAATTGGTTTAAAATTAAAACGAAAGTTTTTAAAGTAGATAATAATACTATTAATTTAAAATTTTAATTTTCTCTTACAAATTTGGAAGTAGAGAATAATACCATTAATTTAAGTATTTTTAGCCTCTTAAAATTTTAAATGAATGGTATTATTGTCTACTTTAAAATTTTTAATTTTAATTTTAAACCAACTATAACTCTAAATTAAAAATATTTAATAAAAATATGCATTTTAATAAGAATATCCATATAACATTTATATACAAATTAAATTTTGTCTTAATTTGGAGAAGAACAAAAATGTTAAATTTAAAAAAAAAAAATTAGGACCAAATTGAAAAAAAATAACGAATATTAAGACTAAATTGAATATAAAAAACTGACCCATGACGTGATATTAGTTTGATACGTATATTTTTTTAACATAAAAAATTTTAAATCTAAAAAAAATTAAAAAAATCATAAAATCACAAAATGACACATGGCATGATATGAGTTTGACACATAGACTTCTTTTTAAATAAATAAAAAATTAATTTAAAAAAAAATAAAAGAAAAATGACACGTTACAATTACTGTTTTTAATCCGTTAACTATTTTAGCAATGTTAGCGAAAAGAACCAAATGGATTAAAATTGACGATTATTATAACCAAATTGAGAAAAAAAAGTATGACTAAATTGAAAAAATCGAACAAAAACTAGAATCAAATCATTTTTAAGCCAAAAAATATTAAAACAAATTAAATTACGTAAATGCACCAAATTGCTTTATATAAAAAATTTTGTTACTTTATATATTCCAAAATTTTATTTTTACTATTAACTATAACTAATTTAGTGTTACAAAAGTAAATCAAATATTTATACATAAAATAATTATATATAGTTTATTTAAAATTTGTATTATATTATAAAGAGTACTTTTATATTATTTTATGAATAAATATTATTTTTTATAATACATAATGTTACGTATTTGTCATTTTATAAGTAAAGAATGGTTGATAATAAAATATATAGAACATATTTAATATTTAATATATGTACCGTTAAGTTGGTTTTATTATTTTTAATTATGTAAGAATATAAAAAAAGTGTAACGATGACATTATTGTCAATAGTAATTTTAAAATATTTAACATATTTAATAATCCTATTAAAAAAATTATTGTCTATGATATTTATAAAAATTACACTAAATTTATGTTTATTATATTAAAAAAGAAGATTTAATTAAGTTTTAGAGTTCATGATAAAATTAGAAATTTTAATTTAGTTTTTATTAAAATCTTTTTTTTCTATTGAATTTTAAAACGTTTAATATTTTTAATTGAGTCTATTGTTAGTTTTTCGGATAATTAAGTAATGTGGTGGTTAATTAGGTAATATTAATATTAACTTGTCATCACTTTTTTTTCACATAAAAAATTTATAATTTTTTAATTTTTTAATCTTGTAAATTTTTATATTGTTTTATTATTTAATAATTATACTTAGATATAAACTTTTTTTGTTATTATTATGATAAATACAAAATGTTAGTATGTATGTGCATATGTATTTTTTTATATCATGATATTATATTAATAGGGATGATATTTTAATATTATTAGTTAATATACAAAATAAAATTATATTTATTAAAAATAATGTGAGATGAAGAAAAAAAAATGAGAAAATAACTTTGATGAATATGAAAAAAGAATAAGAAAAGATAGATAGTTTTAAAAAAAATTGTTAATTTTTAAAAAATTAATAAATAATTATATTGTAAGGACAAAATTTATATTATAAAATGTGAACACAAAAGTAAAAATTTCTTTATGTATAATTATAGATATTACTTCATTAATAATTAAACAAAATAAACTATAGAGTCTACGTATTATAATTATTTATATTTAAATTAGTATTAAACATATTATTAAAAGTAAGAATAATTTTAATTGAAGTAAGGTTAATAGATTAAATCAATTAATTTGATTATATCAACACCATTATTAATATCGGAGAATGTGCTACAAAATCTGAAAGTAAAATGTACTAACAATTTAACATTAGTTAAATTAATATTATAATTAATGTTATAAATTATTAACCATATATAATAGTTAAGAATAATAGATTTTTAAAAAGACAACGCCTAATTATTTCTATTATTGAAAAATTCAAACTATAAACAAAATTTTCTATTAATTAATTTCATTGTATAAGAACTACCATCTCTAAAACATTTTTTAAATCTTTTCTTTATCTTCTCTTTAGATTTCTAACTCCACTACTTTTCTTTATCAGTAATAAAAAATATATAAATAAAAAAGCACTTGAGGTGTTCCAACCCTTTTACATATAAAAAAAGCAAAGAACAAGATCGCATAAGATTAAAAGAGAAAACAACACATATAACCTATTAAAAAGAGAATATAATAGTTTAACATAACTATTCTACAAGCAAAATATAACAGATTTATGAAGACAAAGATACAAAAGAATGTTAAGGATTCCACAAGCTCAAGGAAAAATCACTGTCTTAGCCAACTTTGTGACAAGATTTCTCTTTTGTTTTGTATGCATGTCCATCAGATCCATAAGCTCACACTTTGTGTTTTGAAAAAGAAATCTCTAGTCTATATAGTTTGAGTCTATATCACACATTAGATGAACATAAATAAATAGTTGAGTAAGAGTGTAACTTCAAAAAGATATCACAAACAAAGTATATCTCAAAGCACCTAACAAACAAGCACCATGTGATGTGTGTGGACAAGATTGGACCTTAGACAACTATAAAAGCATCCCCTAACTAACAAAAAAAAACTCCTAATTCACTATTGATTTAATGCACAAATCTGGACACAAGCACCAGTATGAGTATGTGAATCTCTCATTAGAAACTTTATTAGTTATCCACATGCAAGTCGCTTGGGCTAAGTTAAACATTTCCTCACCATCCTTCACTTTACTCCTGAAAATGATTCCATTCTTGTGCATCTAGATGATCCATACAATAGCAACCCATTTCCAAATATAATTACCCTTTTTACTTAACTCATGTATACAAAATTGATGGAAATTATTTTTTTCTAAAATGTGATGTATCGTAGTAATACCAACCCAATAATTACACAAATTCCATATACTCTGAGCAAAAATGACAATTAAAGAATAGGTGACCCATTGACTCTTCACACTTGCCACACATGACACACGTATTGGTACTCACGCTCACCCCTCTTGTAATCAAATTATTGCACGCTGCAACGTTGTTTAAGATTATTTTCTATGCAAAGTGTAAGGTATAAGGCTTTAATATTCCAAAGTTTTACAAATAGATCATCATCGACATCTATCGATCTTGTTCTGACTTTACTATATGCTGATTTTACAATTTTTTGGATGAACTAGAGAAGAAACACAAATGAACAAGTTGCTTAGAAGAAACATGACGTGTTGTGTTGGTGCTACTAAATTTTAAGAATTTAAGTTAATGTATGTATGCAGACCAAATGCAGGTCAATTCATCGTTGGCTCACGCGAGCTGCGGGTTATTCGTAGTGGGTCTAAGCAAACCAAGATATTTAGTCCACCCCACACTTTTTCTTGTAAACCTGCGGATTGTCATCCTTACTTAATGCTTAATTAAATTATTGATAAAATTTGATGTTTTATATAATTTTTTTGGGGTGCACACACAAATTAGGTGTCTTCCAAAGCAAACATTATATATATTGTTTTACTGAAAGTTATGGATCACAATATTTTGAGTTGAAATGTTACTTCATAGGTTTGATTTTGAAAGAGATCATGAATCTTGTGCCAAACATTTCCCGGTTCTAAATACAACTATATCTGTGTAAACAATAATGTGGATCTTTCCTTTTTGGTATTGAAATATTAGTGACTTGTTAGTGGACTTTATGTTTTATGGGTTTTATCTCTTTTAGATGATAAATAATGTCATTTTGTTATTTGTTTTGAGTGGTGTTGCCATTGGGTGCAATACTTGTTTTTCACTCAAACTTATTTATTAGTAAATATATTATTTTCGCACATATATCACGGGTATCAAAATTCAATTTGTTCTTTAACATGACATAAATATGTAGACAGAATTATCACAATAAAACTTGTACAGCTAAAATACTAATTGAAAATAAGTACTTGAGAAAGCAACACAAATACTTTGTATATACTATTCACCTTTCACCCGAAAAAAATGGTGTAATAACACATAATTTTATTAGAATTTATGTTTGCTCTTAGAGCTTTTAGCATATTTTTTTCTTCTTTTCGTAAAACAGAAAAAAAAAAATAGAACAAGTGAATTTAATGTAATTTTAAAGATTTTATTTAATTTTTTCTTACAAACTACGTAAGGTACACTTGGAGATTTTGAATATAAATAAAAAGTCGTATTTAAGGTTTTAAATAAACGATGAAAATTGCAACAAAAAATAATTTATTCATACAAGTATTTTTAACAAACAAAAAAGTGATATTTCAAGGAATAAGGAAAAGATAAATAATACAAACTTTTATATTCCATCATCTTAGTACGATATGATGTCGAGTTTCTAATTAATTAGTTAAATTTCATTATACATTGAATACTTTTTAAGGGTTTCTTTTGATTTACAACACAAACATATTTTTACTAGTTTATATGAGATGATCATTTGACTATCTGTTGTGAAACTTTTCTCAATTTTTACATCACAAGTATTTTTTCAACGATAAGTCACTATTAATACTTTACTCATGAGATTGAAACATACAAATGGTAAAAGATAACTAAGTGGCACGTTAGCCACTATCATCCGACAATGCTTCCAAGATCACTATTACTAAAACGATACTTTATGATGATCTCTTTAGGTGAAGAGTGAGTGTGATGCTCCAATTTTGATGTTTCCCAACAAAGGAAAACTCATGTGATTAGCTTGAAGAAACTAATAAAAAAAACACATGTAATGTACGAGAATAGTGAATTTGTACACTACTTGTGTTAATAAAACTAGACTAATCCTTTAAAAACTAAACATAACCTTATGTTGAGAATAATTCATATAAAAATATTCATTTTATTTATTTTTTCTTGTTTCTATTTAATCTCTACATAGATTGTAAATTATGATTTGTTTGTTAGTAAAATATTTATTTAAAACATGTTGCTTTCATTATTTATTAGTATATCAAATTTTGAGTTTGATTCTTTATTAAAAAGTTTTGCATTTTTCCTATTTTGCATATGATTTTAAGTTTCATATGAGGTGTTTTTTTTAAGTACTATAAATTTAAAAAAAAAATGAAAAAATAAGTTAAAAAATATAAAAGGATGGATGTTAAGAATAGATTTAGGTAGAAAGAGGAAGAAAATATGTAAATATCTAAAAAGATTAAGAGAAATAAATGATTGTGAGGTATTTAATGTGATTAAATTATGAGAGTAATATAGGGAATAAACGATATAAAAAAAATAAAAGCAGTTTGTAATAAAGCGAGAAGAGAAGAGGTATTTAATATGAGTGAGCAGTTATTGAAGGAGATCATTCATTCCTGCGGCATGCATCAAGGAAACAGGTTTGGAAAGGTGAAGTTATTTATGTACGTATACCAAAGTAACAGAGATAAAAATAATGGTACGCGTACACCATAAAATTATCTTTACCTCTCTACACACTTTCCCCCCTTTTCCTTCAATTCTAGTTTCATTATCTCACTCTTTCCGTATCATAGTCAGGTGCGCTTTTTGTTCCTCGGTCTCTGAATCCCCCACTCACAACACTCTCTCGCACACACAGAGACACAGTGAAACGTTTCTCTCTCTCTCGTCTCATCAATCACTCAATTCAATCCATCGATCGCTGCAGAGACTTGAGAGAGAGAGAGGGCATTCAACTTCAAGCGCATTCGCTGCTTGATCCGCCGTAATGGACGCTCGCGAACCGCCCCGACCACAGCCGCCCTCCATCATGGGGGGCCCCACCTCCTATGCCCCCACCAACATCGGCCCTAATTCCTCCGGTGCCGTCATGATGGCGCCCGCCACCGCGCGATTTCCCTTCGGCGTCGTGCCGCCGCCGCAACAACAGCCTCCGCCAGCGTCGGAGCCTTTCCCTGTCTCCCCTTCAGCCGCCTACGACGGCTCTTCCTCGCCGATGAAGCCATGCTCGCTCGCCAAGAAGAAACGCGGTCGTCCCCGGAAGTACTCGCCGGACGGTAACATTGCCCTCGGCCTCGCTCCTACCCATACCTCCCCTCCTCCACCTTCCTCCGCCGCCGCTTCCGGCGGAGGTATAGGTGGTGATTCGGCCGTTACTGCCTCCGCCGATGCTTCGGCGAAGAAGCACCGAGGAAGGCCTCCCGGGTCTGGGAAGAAACAGCTGGATGCTCTCGGTAGTTGTTGTTGTTTTTGTGTTTGGTTTTTTTGTTTGACTGGAACTGATTGTGATGGTTCTTTTTTGTGTTGATGTGAAGGAGCTGGTGGGGTTGGATTCACTCCCCACGTGATCTTGGTGGAGTCTGGCGAGGTAATGCTAAATAAGAACTAGACTTTCCTGAAATGCAATGCAATGTACTCCTTTGCTTTTTTGTGTTATGTGGCTCCTGCATTTGTTTGTTGGTGATTTTTGTGGATTAGCCTTTGATTTTGATGCATTGTGTTCTTGGTTGGGAAAGGGAGAGTTTTCACACTTCACTCAACTTGACCTTTTCTTGTACCCCAGCATGAATGAATATGGACGAATGAAGCTATCTCTTTTACACAGTTGTCCAATCACAAATAAATATATCTGAGAGTTTTAGTTTTTTTTTTACGATAATTATCTTAAGAATTGAACTAAGCATTGATTTTTTAGTGTGTAATTTTTTTTTTTTTCTGAGTATACATTAGAAATTAAAGTCATAATTATCCGGTAATACTATTTCTTTTTTTGGCAAGGGTTATAGGCCTTCGTTTTTGAAAGTTTGAAGTTTTGGACTAAGAAACCGCGTTTTTATCGTTATGGAAAGGTGGAGGCTCTATTAATAATGAGAACAAAAAGTTTTGAACTGCGACGTGGGGTAACTGCTTTTGATTGTGACCTATCTATTTTGGGAGACAGCCTCGCAGTGATTATTGTGTTGTTATTCTTTTTAATGTATTTGTATTTGGGTTGAATGATTTCAGTGCTATTGCTCTGAGGTAATCTTAGAGGTTCTTAACCTTTCTGGTGGCGAAACAACATTGTGGAACTATTCGTACTGCATACACATAATCCTCAAATTGGGTGTAAAATGAGACCTTCATCCAGGCATTTTTTTTTAAATATATGTTTGTTTTAGTTTTCTGTGGCTAAAAAAGCTTGCCTTTGTTGCATGGGAACTTGATGTCAATTGCTCATTCAGTGCCGTTGTATTTGAGTTCATCAATTCTCTTGTCTGTTGATGTGGAGTGTGAATGATTTTTTGCCATCTCGTTTAATCAACTTCAGAATTTATGAGGTGTATTTATTTATCGTAGTTTCCTGTTTTTCACCATTTACATTTGTATATATTGTCCCACTAAAAGAGGAAAGGGGTAATTATAGCATTAACTTACCTTTCTCTTTATAAAGATAGTTAGTATCACATTTTCTAACACTTACAAACTGCAAAATCACGAGATGAGAGAATTATTAAATGAGAAGTAAGACTCGCCAAAATTGTCTATTTTCAATAAATTTCAGCTAATACTGGAATAGAGTGTGTGTTTTAGAGAATGCTTTGCCAGTATTTATTGTCAACCTTCTCTTGTTACCTTTGAACTGAAGCAAACTTGGATTTCTTCAGTGAGCCACTGTTTTATTGTGGAACCGTCATAGTTGGTGTGCATAATGTTATATGAATATTTTGAAGGTTCTAAATGAGTTGGTTTGGTTTACTATTGTCACAAATCCTTCTCACTAGCATGCTTCTGTTTTAGGATATCACGGCAAAAATTATGTCCTTTTCTCAGCAAGGGCCTCGGACAGTTTGTATTCTTTCGGCTATTGGTGCAATCTGTAATGTTACCCTTAGACAACCTGCACTATCCGGTGGTACGGCAACATACGAGGTACTTTTATATCCATGTGGAATCTAGTTGTCCATTATATTAAAAATTCTATGTTGGAAATGATCTGGTAATGTGTGTTTGATTAACATGCATAGCAATGGGAACATAAACTGAATGAATGTGATGATAATTTTCCATACATAACTATATTCTAGAGAATGAAAACAATCACTTAATTATTTGGAGTGCTGTGTTTTTTGCTTTTTGTTTTCCTTTGTTTTGCTATTGGAACAGGAAAACTGTACTTTCTGAGATGGCAGCTGGAAATGGTTTATTTATTTCATATGTATTTGATTTAATTTATTTTCTAGCATGTACTGTCATCATTATTAACAGTTTTTCAAGCAACTACTTCTATGGTCTAGTAGAGTTATTAGACAATGAATTTAGAATGACAAATGTAACCTTTTAAGTAAATCCAATTTTTGAATCATTGTTGAGTCATTGACAGGTATGGCCAACTGAATTTGCATTCTAGGGCCTATTGTCTAGATATTTAGGATTCTGCTTCAAATGTGAGGTTGGACGGGTAAAAACTTTATATTAATTTGAAAATAGTTGGATAGATGCATGTGGCATGGAATTGGTGCTTTTGTACTTATAACCGATCCATTTTGAAGAAGTCTTTGCAATGATTATTGTCTTGTCATTTCTTCAAATGTATAAATAATTTTTTGGGACTAATTTCAGTACTGTTGATCTTTGAGGTAATTTAAGGGTTCGTAACTGAAAGGAGGGTGTTAGATCGTCATCGTCTAACTATATGTGTACAATGGTATATATAAAGGTTTTAAGGATACCTGCTTTATTAGATGAATACAATTACAAGTGTACATTTGGAAATAGTTGCCTATTTTTTAAAATATTTTTGAAAGCCTAATTTGATTTGGGAAAAGGTGCCTCGGATCGGAAGTTCTGTTTCCAATGTTGTGGATGGAACTGAATCATATTATGTATGACGAGCATGCCATAGTGCAATGAGGATACCATCAAGGTAATTTGGCCGTTCCGGAAAGTTAAAACAGAATTGGAGGTGCTTATATTTGTTGCGTTTAAAGTTTGTCTTTCAGTGGATATTCACTTCTATTTCCATTTCTTGCCGTGCCATATGCACCCCACAACTAAATGTGTGTTTGGTTTTAAGTTTATGATGCTTCTAAATTGACATTGAGTGATGTACATGAATCCTTGTCTTATCGTATTCGTGTTCAACTTGATTGATTTGGAATACAAACACTGGACAAGGATCATTTTCTGGTAATAAGTTTTGGATTCAGATATCTCAATTATTAAGAATTTTATATCTCTTATTTTATCAACTACAGCATCCTTGGTTGATAAGAAATCAAAGGGACCATCTACAGGAATTGTTGTGATGCTTGTTTTTGCCATAAGAAAAGTTCCGGAAGAATATTGAGATTTAGCAATTACGTTTAATTATTCGTTTAATTCCTATATTTATAAAAACTTTTCCTTTTGGTCCCTTTATCTAAAATCATCCCGTTTTGGTGTTACACATACTATTTTTAATCTTTTATCCCTTCACATAATTTTAGTCCTTTTTAATTTTTACATTTATCATTTTAATATGTTTTAGTCCCTATGACGAAGTCTAAAAGGGATTAAAATATTAAGAAGGGATGTTTTGAGTATAGAGACTACGAGATTTTATTTTTGAAACTATAGGACCAGAAGAATACTCAAGTAAACCTAACTGTTATCTAGAAGTGTGAGAACGGAAAGGTTAAGGCTTTGGGAGAGTTGGTTCATCTCTTTGATCATATAATTAGGAGCTTGATCATTGCTTCCCTATCCTTTTTGGCCCTTTCCCCCTTGGTAGGGCTCTGGAGGGAGTACGGTTGAGCTAGATCTTATTAGTTTCACAGTTCTACGCTCCACTATGTCTTGGTTTATAGTTAACTTTACGTCATATCAATTTACATTGCAGGGCCGATTTGAGATTATATCATTATCAGGTGCCATGCAACAATCTGAAAGTAATGGCGAACGTAGCAGAACATGCACTTTGAATGTAACCCTTGCAGGATCCGATGGACGTGTTTTGGGTGGCGGAGTTGCTGGAACGCTAACTGCAGCATCAACTGTACAGGTATCGCTCTCAAATGGTTTAAAGTTTATGTGGATTTCATTATTGTGTGTGTATATATATATGATTCCTTAATCATTATTATTTACAAAACTTTGATGCTTTATTCATGTGGCTTTTTTCATTTATAGGTAATAGTGGGTAGCTTTATTGTGGATGGAAAAAAGTCGAATTCGAATGTCCTCAAATCTGGGCCTTCTTCTGCACCAACACCCCAAATGCTAACATTTGGTGCACCCATATCTCCAACTAGTCCTACTTCTCAAGGGCCTTCAACTGAGTCCTCTGAGGAACATGACCACACTCCTTTTTGTAGGGGGCCTGGGTCTGGGCCTGGACCTGGACTCTACAACAATACTAGTCAGCCCGTGCATAATATGCCCATGTACCATCATCCGCTATGGGCTGGCCAAACTCATCAGTGAAGTTGTGACTTGTGGGATTAACAGTTCAGAAGCTGCATATTTTGCATGTTGCCTGTTCAAAGTAGTGGTTAGGGATCAATTCTAAAATGCTAACTGCATTTTTGAGGCTGACTTTAGAACAGTCTGCTTAAGGCTTAAGCTATTAAGTTATAATTAGGATTTTTTTTCTTTTAATTATAATCGTAACATTTCTAGCTATGACAGGCAAGGATATGCTGTCCATTATCCATCAGAATTCTGTCATTTTGAAGTTTGCTGTCTGTACTCCGCAGTAGCAGCATAGAAACAGAATCAGAATTTGTGCTCATGCCTCGTGGTGTATCGTTTATTTAATTCTGAGTTTACCGCATATTTGGTATTTTCTGAGCTGCTTATTCATTTATTAAGAGTTTAACTGCGACCAGTCAATCATACCATAAATTCTTACAATTCTATGTAATGGTAACCAATTACTATTCTAATAACCATCGTAATTTTATTTAATGAAAAAAGTATGCGACGTTTTCAACACATTAAATGTAACATATTTTTGCTTCATTTAACGTTTTTTATTAAATATATCTTAAATATAAAATTCATCACTTATAATGAATGTTGGGCAAAAGGAAAATAAGTTGTTTTAGATAATAAATGTCTTCTAAAGTTATTTATGCCAACCAAGCTTTCTTGATTCTAATGCACGCTTTCCTATTTTATCTGTTTCTCCCTTGACTATATGATGGGAAACAATAACACAACAATACAAAAATATCAGTGAAATATTTTTTTTTAACCTTTAAGAATAAGTAAGGAGCAACAATAATGTAGTAATAATAATTAAAAATTAGAACACTATTATTTTTTAAAGTGGTTATAATAATCCAATGCATCAAAACAATAATACTATTAAATATAAAAAGATAAAGAAAAATAAATCTAAAATAGAGTAAGATTACAAAACTAATTTCTTTAACCACGTATTGAATTCCAACAATTAAAATGAAGAATGAGTAAACATGCTAATAATTTTTCTCTCCTTTTTTTTTTCTTGATTGTATAGTCTCTTTCTTATTTTGACCGGAATAAAACCTCTCTTTACTAAATGATGAGGTGAGTTGGACTTGTTTAGGCTTGTTAGACACGTGCTTAAATCCAACTTAACAATCATAACAAATACACATGTAAATTGTTTAAAAAAATTTTCATAGTCAAAATTTATAATAAAAATAAATAAAGAAATGTGTTAGTGAAATATCAATAGACAGATAAACAAATAAAGTTTTAAACAAATTAAAAAGAGTATTATTTTCATTTTTAACTACAGAAAATTATACTCTTAACAATCTTAATTATGGATAGAAGAGACTATAGAAAAATTAAAAATGATAGTTAGTTTTGTAAAATTATTACTTGTCTGTTTGTTTGTGCACATGACTTAAGTTAGATGTAATGTTTTATTTTTTTTTTCATAAGATCCAATCTATAATGTTTTATATTATTTAAGTGAGATATTGTACCAAAAAGAGTAAGGGACATTAACAACAATAGGGATAGTTTTTTTCACCATTAATAAAATTAATCACCATTTTATTATGATAACGAATTACTATAAGTAAACAATATTAAGGCTTTGTTCACTTGGTAGGATAGATTTAAGAGAGAGTGTGAAGATGAATTTGTGTTGATTTGAGTAGATGAATATGTGTGTTTTTTTGAGTGGATTTAGAGAATAAAAAAAGTGAATTTGGAAATGAATTTTAAAAAAGTTAGTGAGTGATTTGATTGATGTAATAGATTAAAAAAAAGTTTTAATAGATAAAAATTTGAAAATTACTAAAATATCCTTGAAGATAAAAATAAAATAAAATAATTATTAAATGACTTAAAAATATTAAAATTTAACAATATAGTAATTATCATTAATTATTATAAATATTTATATATATTTTTATTATTATTAATTAATTATAAAAATTATTATACATATTATTATTCACAAATATATTATTAGTTACTGCATATATTATTAATTATATATAATATAAAAAGGACATAAAAGTAAAATGAGTTTATATTTCTTCAAATCCACTCAAATATGAGTGGATGGATTTTATCAAGAATCCTGCAAATTCATCTCTGTTGTTCCGCTTGAATCATTTAATAAGAACATGGAAATTTTTTTTCATCCATCTTTGTAGATCCGTGCTTTGTTACTATCTGTTCAAACGAACATTGCCTAAAGGAGTTACATCTTTTATTTATCTATTATTATCTTCTGACATATGTATAAATAAAAATACTTAATTTATACTAATTAATTACAGGAAAGTTAGTTAAATTAATTTAATTTTGTTAATTCCATTAAAAAAGTACAATTCCCAAACTACCTTTGATGACATTTATTAAAAGTGATAACTCAAATTTGAACGCAAAACATTTTTAAAACAATAACAGAAAATAAAACTAAATTACTAAGAATTTAATTATGTTTTAGAGTAATTTTCTCACAAGGAATATAGAAATAATATTTATTTTAAAAAAAATAAGTACGATATTCGTAATATCTCATTTTAATAAAATAAGATATTTCATAATAATATTAAAAAGATAGATTAACAGAATAAAAAATATATTAATATAATTCTTTAAAAATTCAGATTATAAAAATATATCATTTATACAAAAACACCAACCCTTTAAAGGTATCCCTATATCAAATGTACTAAACACTCATACCTTCGTCGCAATCTCACAACTTTAACTACGAATTTCTCATACTTCAGAGGTGTCTCTAAACCTGCATCTTCCCCCACTCCTACCAAAATGGTGATCATGGTAAAAGAAGAATACAACATAGACTACAAAGTGCAAAGGTAAACTAGTATACAAAAGAGTTATCCTAAGACCATTTAAATCATATCAATTATAAGTCATACATGGGCAACTACAAATAAGTCACATAACTGCACACATACAATTGACACTAAACTCAATTATCCGGATATATGCATTTGGAATCGAAATCACTAGAGACTTGCACTTGTGGTGACCTCTACTGCTCTGTAGAGCCATTGTCAATGGGTTTCACCCTACCACATACAATGTTAATCCATGATCATCTAAGGTAATTATCCCGCCTTAGACTAGAACCTCCTATTACTCTCACCACATGAACTATTTTACTCTATTTGAATGTGAATGATAATTAGAGTTTCAGGATGTCACCTTACTTGAATCCATAGTCCAAAGCATACACTAAAATAACACCACCATAAAATCTCCCCATGACCCACAAAATTATGTTAAACACATACAATGCTCATATATATATATATATATATATATATATATATATATATATA
>Ga0099822_1006768_pt1 | contig 14894 bp, 9 predicted proteins | sample CowpeawhiteBW_FD_76839 | JGI IMG/M metagenome (GOLD analysis project Ga0099822, IMG submission 76839) | Root nodule microbial communities of legume samples collected from California USA - Cow pea white BW | ecosystem: Host-associated > Plants > Roots > Nodule | place: USA: California | collected...
AAAAAAAAAAAAAAACTCAAAAATAAATGGAAAACAAAAAAAAACAAAAGAAAGGAAAAAGGATTGTTGTGAAAAAAAAAGAGAAAGAGAAAAAAAAAATAATGAAAACAAAACAAAAAAAATTAAAAAAAAAAAAAAAAAAAAAAATTAATTAAAAGATTAAAAAAAAAAAAAAAAAAAAAAAAAAAAGAGAAAGAAGGGGAAATCTGAGAAAGAGGATGAGTTATTTCATCTTAGAGGCAGAACTCAGAAACAGAAAGAAACTTAATCTGTGGAACTGAGATCTGAAAATTCCATAACTCTCGCCTTCGCCTTGTTCTTGATAGGACAAAAATACATCACAATTTCTACCCTTTAGCCGATCAAAACTTTTGTTTTTGTTTCAGATCAAGCTGTCCTAGTTAACTCTCATAATCATATTATTAATTCCAGATCATGGTCAATAACAGTATACTCGTATATATATTATTTTTATGTACGTAGTATTTCTTATTCATAGAGTGATGATAGAGCGGTGGCATCATCAATTTCTGGTTTGTCACCACCACCACCAAACCTTAAAGTGCAAGAATCCCAGTTGAAAATATCTGTTCCCTCGTATAAGGCGAACTTGACATTTCAACGGACCTCGATGCTTCCGATCCACACCTCTCTTTACGTTCATCCATCATTATCTGACTCGAACGACACTCTGGACTACAAAACGCTTTCTCTCCTCTGCATCACAAAAACCACACCCAATTATTACTACAATCTAAAACACCAACCTTTGATTAACCAAAGTTTTGTCGGGATGAAGCTCGTATATACCTGTACATGTATATGTCCTTGCCGTGGAGTTTCTTTCCGCACAGGTTGCACGAACTCAGAAAATTCGATGTGGGATACGATGATTCAGATTCAAATAAAGGTTGCGGTGCGGTTCTTCTGAACACACCAAGGTTGTTGTGGTTGTTGATGTTGATGATGTTGTTGTTGTTGGTTTTGTTAGAGTAGTCATGTCTCTGAATTTCACCTTCACCCCCATCGTAGTATACCTTGGTGAATGTTTGGTTAGGTACATGGCGTGTGACGTAGGTGTATTCCTCCACATCGAACTCCTCTTGGATTTTCAAATTGGAGGTGCAAACCGCGTGTTTGGGCAAAACCTCGGTGGATGGTTTATCGAGAGCCACCACAATCCCAAGACCAACACCACCGAGGTGGTAGTTCTTGAAGCCTCTTGGAGACTGCATCACCGTGCCTGACGGAGTTCTTGGACTTCCGGCGGTTGCGGTGGCGGTGGCGGCGTCCGGAAGCGTGACTTCACGGCCCCTTGAGACCAACAACTCCGACAACTTTCCGATCATGGGTCGGGGCCTCTTCCCCAACATGATGAGAGTGGGAGGGTTGGAATAGAGAGAAAGTGAGAGTGGTGTGGTGGGTTGGTGTGTTTATAAGAGGAAGAAGAGAAAGTTTTGATTTTTAATTCATGGAGTGGTTGGGCCTAAGCCCCTGCTTTTGTTTGGAATTATGCGGGTGATCATTGCTAGAGAAATACCCAACAATTCATTTTTTATTTTATTCAATATTATTATTCATTCATTTCCTTAAATTCTCATTATTTCACCTTAATAACGTGTCCATTCACTTCTCAGTGGGCCCCACTCTTTGAAAATTTTGTCATTTTCAATTATTGAGATACCCTATACATTTGTTTAAGACCCTCTTTTGTTTCTGCCTCAGGATCTTCAGGTTCCCTATATCAATAACAACTCCTCATAATACACTACTTAATTCAATAATCACGTCAATGGTTACATCTCAATTATGTTTAATATTAGTATTATTATTAGTACATATTCAGTTGAAAAAAATAGTGAAGAAACAAAGATATTGACAGAATTTATTATATATAATGTTAGATGTCATATAAAGGTAGTTACATAATGGAATCATATCAATAGAGAGAATAGAAAGATGTAGTTATTTTGCTATAAGTAAATTAAAATGACTTCCTACATAAATTATGCAAAAAAAAAATAAAAATTGCTGTCATGTTTATATTATTAAAGTAAGACTAAGAAACAAATTGCTCAAAACTATACCAGAACAATTCCTTCTCAATTAAGAAAATTTTTCATTATTTAAATAATAAATATACTAATTTTGTTTTAATAAACGAAAATATATAACAGAATTAAATAATCTTTAGGTTTACTAACACTTTTGTTTTTCTACTTTCTACAATGATTTAATACATTTTCTTTATTTATTTTTTATTAAATATATATAATTGTTTAATATAATATATTTTATTAAATCAACGTTAATATCAATTTTTCCATTTTACTCCTAAAAGTAAAAGCTTATATCGATAGATATAAAATCATAGTCTTGTTAATAGTAAATATAAAATAACATTAAATAAAAATAGCTAAATGAATAAATAAAGCATAAACATATTATTTCACTCTAGCAATGAAATGAAATTTGACATTATTCTTTTCATTAATATTTTCTTACGAAATTTTGCTCCGACCAAAGAAAAGTTTGAGTGTCGTTACCTCTCTGGTCGATAAGGATTTGATGATATTTTGACCGTTGGATTGAAGTGAGATGTAAGATGTTTTGGGACAGCTATCACTGCAACCACATCAACGGGCCCACTGATTTGACGTGTCGAAAGTGACGTGGTGGACCCACTTCCATCACAAGTGTACTTATTGCACTGAAATTACATTTATATCCCCAAAATAATATGTCGTTTTCTTATCAGTATTACCATCACTTTACCCTGTTCAAAACAATTCAAGCACAAGAATGAAACATACTTAAATAGACCCTCACTGTTCCAAAATAGAAAAAAGAAAACATTTATTGCTAATTTGAATCCAACTGTTTTTGTTTTCAGTGGATGCTATTTTCTTCAAGGGAAAATAAGTTCTCTCCTACTACTAACTATTTCATTTTGCAAACAAATAAATGTAAATAAACTTAAAACTGAATAATTTTTTCCCAGTAAATTCATTTATAAAGATTACAAAAATAAATTCCTTTAAATTTGTTTATAAAAATATATCTAAAGTTGCTAATGAAAAAAAATCTAAGAGTTAGTGCAAATTTATTGAAAACTAATTACTTATAATATTATTTCTCTTGATTATATAATGTCAAAAAAAAAAGTATGGATATGCTAAAGTTTATATATAAATTAGTTGTAGCAATAAATACTCATCTTTGCGTGAAATAGTGATCTCAAATAATGGAATTTATTGAATAATAATAAATAATAAAATTGTTATTAACTAAAATACACTGACTAATTTGAATAATTGTCCTCATTTTCACGATGAGATATATTATAAATTGTAAAAATAGTGTATTATTTTTATTTTTTAAAATATATATTTTAATAAATTCAATAACAATTATTGTAAATGTGAGTCTCATTCCCATACTACTATTTGAGAATTTACTTAATAAATATGATGGTAAAATCCTTATCTTCAGACATTTGTGAATTTATAACTAATATTCATAAAACAATATACATCCACAAATATATAATTATTATTAGAACCTAAAATGAATATTAATATTATATGGGTTATTAATTAAAAGGATACAATTAAATACAATTAAATCTCGATATTTTTTCAACAAAATTTTATATGCACTGGTTTTAAATCTTAAACATTTAAACACTGGTTATAAGACTCAAACTTGGTTTCATATGTTTAAGTACAATATTTTATTTTAAAATATAATATATATTAAATAAATAACATGTAGGAGATTGTTGAAAATATTAGTATATATATATATATATATATATATATATATATATATATATATATATATATATATATAATAATTTTAATTCTATGGTGATGTTATTGTATTTATTTTGTTTTACTCATATTTATATATATTTATTACTGTTTACTCTCTTCTAAGTGTAACCTATTTGCTTGAAGAAAAAATAACAAAGACAATTTGTTTATTTAGAAGTATTTTTAGTCCTCTTATATATTATTTTTGGAGAGAAACACATTCTTTTTGTTTTATGTAATGGAATTATTTTCTTCATAAAGACAGTATCATGTGTGTAATCGAGATTCTTCTCTTTTTAATTGTTTTTTCATTAATAATTTTTATTTTATATTCTTATTATTTGCTATAATAATTGTTTAGACACGCCGATCTTCATTGATCCACATCACTCTTTTTTTTTTCTAACAAGTGCAAAATTTCATTAATTGTGAAGTGTAATTGCTACATTTATCTATGGAAAATTGCGTGTCTATATGTTAATTAAATAATGTTTTTACGACTAAAAATTAACAATAGAAAACAAAATCGATAAATATTGATTGTATCATCACACGCTACACTAAAAACAAACATGCCAAAAAGTCTTCTATCATTAAGCTTAAACCATTGAAAGAATCGTGTAGCTCATATCTTCCATGTATTATTAGACCATGATTATTCAATCAAAACATTATTATTTTTTTTTTAACTTTTAATCACTATATTCATAAGATTTTGCATAGAGATCATAAACCCATATTTTATTATATTTTATTTAATTACATAAATACTACATATAACAGCTATGGTGGAGAAAAATTAACCTTGGAAGCATACACAGAAAGGACCAACAAGTAACCTACTTCTCCTGATTTTTATTTTCAATTTTTAGGCATCATTTAATAACATAAATACTAAAATATTAAACCAAAGCAAAACAAAAGAACTTAACAAAACAAAAAAAAAGAAGAAGTTCCAAATAAAAGCAGTTTAGATGAAATAATTATTTTTCTAAAAATTTCTACATATTATGCAATTTATTAACTAATCACAAAATATTTGAATTTTGAACCAACATAAATATAGAAGAAAATGTAAAGAAATAATGAGATGGTTATATAATTCTTATATTTCCTCAGTTCCATCACGTGTTGAAATTGTTTCATCGTGTTACGTTATGAAATATTGCCTGTGAAATGCACCTGAGGAAGAGGTATTCGAAGAAGAATAACTTAGACTCTAATGTTGTCACCAACGGGATTTTCGTGTTTTCGGAAAACTTAAAGAAAGTGTGCAATTTTTGGAAAGAGACTGAAATCCAAATTAACACGTGGATTAGAGGTATGTAATAAGAAATTAATTTTAAATTTAATTTAATTATACAATATTGGTTTGTAAGATGTAACATCTTTGAAAAATATTGATCTCCAATATAAAATTATACATTAATAAGTCAGTCGATAACGAGAAATAAATAAATTCAATAAATAATGTTTTATTATAATAAACTTACGACAGCCGTTATATATATATTTATAGTCTTTAAATTTTAAGGTCAGATTTAAATTTTTTTATATCTCAAATTTTAAATTTTTTTTATCTTAATCTTTAAAAATAAATGAATATTATTTTATTAATTTAATAATTTATTAAATGATGTTATAAATTGATATTTAAATTGAAAATATTAATCAATGTAAATAAGTAAAACTTCAAAATAAAATGTCTTTTTAATATATAAATATAATTTAACACAATTAAGTTAAATTAATTAATTATATATATATATATATATATATTTATATATATATATTTTGTCATGTTAGAATGTTCTATTTTTATTTTAGGATTTTGCTGTCTATTTTGTGTTTTAACGGCGTGTCTTTTCTTAATTTTAGTGAATTTTTGATTACTTATCTTTTAATATGAAGAGTGATTCTGTTACCATATTATTTTCTGGTTATACTTCATTATGCGACTTAATTATTCATCTACATAATCTTGAATGGGAATTGTAATGTAAACCTACGTAATACACATGAGAAAAAGGAACTTTAAAATTTGAAGAAGTATTCCTTTAATCCCTTCATAAAAAATATTCTTGTCATTGGTTTTCTTTAATATATATTTTTTCATTCTGGCTTAGTATTTTTGTTCCTAATCAATTTTATCTTTTTTTTCCCTTTTAAAGTATAATAAGCTGGTGATTATAAAATGACACCCTGATGAATTGAATATTTATTAAATTTAAATACAACAATTACTTGTAATTAAATATTATTCAAAAGTTTAAATTGATAAGAAATATCTAAAAGATGTTTTTATCGTAAAGAATGAAGATGAAAAATAAACCCCACTGTATGAGTATTATTAGAATTTATCCTGTTATTGATAGGTAATTTACTAAATTGGTTAAAACATAGATGAAGAATGAGTATAAGTTGTAATATAAAATGTAAAAAACATGCAATTAAAGGTTTTATGACTCAGTCTTTGAAAATAAAAAGTACAGAAAAAAGGGTAGTTTGGTAATTGAAGTGTTAAGGAATATGAATGTGGTGGAAGCAATAAAGAGGGTGACCCACTTACAGAGAGACAGATGAATAAAGGAGCTTTTTTTTTCTTCACAAACAAACAAAAAAGAACAGGGAGCACTCAGAACGGAACGGAATTTGTCACAGACATTACAAAACTAATAATAGCTGGGGCCCATGACACGTGTCAGTAGATGCGCGTGCTTCTTTTACTGCTCTACAAAATTTAAATATATTTTCTAAATCTTAAAAGTAATAATAATAAATAATTTATGTGTATAATTATTTTAATAAGTAAAATTTATCATTAAAAGTATTTTTATATGTATAACAATGTATTGTGTTAAAATTATCAGTTAAGGAAATTTATACTCATAATTATTATAAATTAATTTAAAATATACGTTTAAATTTCAAAAGAAACTAAAAATATATTTACAGTTTAGTAAGATGGAAATCATGCAAAAATTTAAATTTTTTTTGTTAAAAATTTATCATATGAAAATGTAAGTACAATAAGAAAAATAATAAAATAAATTTTCCTTCTTTTTCTTTATAACCCCCAAGAATACACGTGATGAAAATGTGATAAATATTAATTTTATAATTTTATTTATTGTTAACGATAAGTTATCGGTCTTAGTAACATTCAATTTATTCCCATTAAATAAACTCTCGTATTCAAACTTTGTAGTTGGAAGAAGTATAAGATGATTATAAAAAAAAAAATCATTATTTATGTAATACTTATATAATACCTGCGTATAAGTAAAATAATACGTTGTTTCACATCATTAACTCTACCTGATTAATTTAAAGGTCAGACCATTTTTTTTTTTTTTATAAAATCAATTCAAAGTCATGCTTTTGGTTTTACAAATATAATAAGGAAAATAATTTTTTTGAAAAAGTTTTCTTTTGACAAATTTGAGAAAGTTACCGTTAATAGAATTAAATTGATTAATGTTTTATTTTTAATCAAAATAAATAATAAAATAGTATTTCTTTTACCATTAGGAAGTTTATTAAAGTTTATCAAAAGTTTTTTTTTTTCAAACTATCATTTTCTATATAATAAGTAGGATAGATCAACATTTATATAAATATATAACATACGAGTTTTAAATATTTAAGGTATATTTTTTACAAAATTATACACTGTTTCATACCAAATATTTTGTTAAAGCGTTTTTCACATGCATAAAAAACATACAAAATTTTATAATAATATAAATTAGTTTAATATTTTGACGAAATTTATATTTTTTTCAAAAAATACTAAATACAAATAACCTATGATACATATATAAGATATATATGTATTCGACACGTGATATTTTTATTTTGAAAATAATAAACTATAATATATAAAATATATGAACAAATGTATATTAATTCTTAAAAACATGATAAATATATGATTGATATTATGTGAATCTAAATTAAAATCATGTGCTAAATGTTGTCAACATAAAAATTATAAATCATTGTCATCATAAAGTTATTACTGATTTATAAGTTAGATACTTCATTAATAAGTATTAATAAAATATCTTAAAATATTAGATACAAAAATGATCCAGATTGAACTATTAGTATGATAACAAATAATTTTTTTTGTTATTATTTATATATTAGGTCAAAATTGCATCAATGTAATTTAATCTTTTTGTATACACATATTATACTTATGTATTTTAAATTTATGTTATTAAGACTCTAAATTTTTTATTATTTTAAAATAAACATTCGATTAATAAAATAACAATCAAATATAGAGGTATCCCTACATGGTAGTTATATTAGTTTTTAAAACAATTGTGTAATTAAATTTTTTGTTCTTGTAACATTCCATTTAATAATATAACTATTAAACAAAAATTTCATTAGGATAATCATAAGCATAGAGTACATAAATGTCCACTCGTCCAACGACTATATGGCTCGTCTAGCGAGTGAATAACTCAAAGAGAAAAATTCTTCCAAATTTTGTTCAGCAACTATAGAGCCAGTAAGTTCCTGGACTTTAGATTCGCTGAGTGAGTAGGTACTCGACAAGCGACTCCCAAGTCAGTAAGCCCCTCACGTTTGAATGGATTTTCGCTCAACAACTCCCAAGTTAGTGAGTCTCTAACTTTGGATTCACTTAACGAACTCACCATCGACCATCGAATTTGCATAATTTTGCTCTAATTATGCATAATCATGTCTTTCCAATTAAGTGTAAGTAGGTCAATAGCCTTGATAGATGACAAACACATACCAAGCTCAAATGAACCACAAACATTAGTGTCAATTGATCTTAAATGCAAAACCAATTAACCAATATTTACATGTAAACAACCTCAAATTCACATAATCATGTATCATTATACAAATCAAACACACAAACAATTCACATTACCATCATACAATTTACCAATTCAATATTTATATAACTTAAAAACATTGCAATTAGCGTCCCTCACTCAACACAAACAACTCAAGGAAAACCAAATCTCTCTTCCAGCTATTAGAACGTATAACTCAACCTATGAACAATACATATATGATCAGGACACATCATTAGAATTACTGATAAGCAGAAACTCACAAAACTTAAAAACCACATGCGAGCTATAATTGCTCACTTGCACGAATAAGGACAACTGACCAAGAAAAATGAATAAAAAATTAACTTACTCAATTGAAAAAATTTATCAAACATAAGTTGAGAGCTTGTTAAAATGACCTTCCTATGAATCCTAAAATATCATTATCTAAATTCCTTTTGTTTATGCTATTTGTGTATCTATCTATATATATATATATATATTAAAATGATTCATTTAATATTCATCCTATTTTTTTTTTTAATGAACTTTCAAATAAAAGGGGTTTGCAATTTAACAATGTATTCCATGGAACGAAAATCAACGGGTGAGACGTTGAAGAATAAACAAAAAGGAATAGGAAAATGTGATCGTAGCCATTAAAAAGTTTATGGTCTTCATTATAGTATAAAAATCCCAAAGGATTAAATTTGAGTGAAAAAGTCATCTAAAGATAAAATTGTATATAATTATTACACTTTCTTCTACTAATGTGTCCTGACTATTGTAATTACTGCTGTTATATACAAACTACTCTGTTCATAGTGGGTTCCTTTTCATCTATCTAATATTGGAAGAACAAATATTTATAATTATCAATACATTTAGTATTTTCAAATTTTAAACATTTAACTTTATAACAATGAAAAATTATATTTATTGTCGTTTTATAGTTTTAATTTCAATATAAATATTATAAACTATCTTTTGAAGAAAAAACGAAAATAATATCTTAAATATTGTTGTAGGTATCTAAATTGAAAAAAAAATAGTATGAATTTATAATCCCAACTAAAAAAGTAGTGAATTTTTTAACAAAATAATATATAATGGAGTACTAAAAATAAAATAATTACTTTATTCATAGCACTTTGCCAGGTACCCCGAATTTGAGGAGCAAGCTGAGAAGTTAGTGACATGACGTTGATAATTAAATATCTCAATTTTAAACAAATATTTTCCAAACGTCGAGTGAATACAACCACTAACCATTGTTTATAAGATAATCACTAATCAGATCTCTTTTTTCTATTGCAGATAGTCCACAATAATAACCTATTAAAAATTTCCTTTAAATATTTAATATAATAATAAACAAAACTCAAAACACGGTTTTAAATGTTACGAATGATTGTGATGCATCCTTGGAAAAATAGTGGCAACGCGTTCAGTGATATTAAGGTCAAATCACTTTCTCACATCCCCTTTATTTCATTTCATGAAATGAAAAGCTCACATCTATATTGTTATTCACCAAAAATAAAAATTGTTTACGTAACAGGTAAATCTTTTGATGTAGAAGTAAGTTATTATGTTGTCATTAAAAAAAATATTATAATGATTTAAAGTTTATTTAGATGGTAAGCGTGAATTGTTAGTAATTATATATTGAATAATTAATTATAGATTCAAGCCATTAGAGTAATTAAGTGTGAATTATGTCTTGTATTGCCTAGAGTTTTCTATAAAATTTAAAGTTTTCCTTCTCCTTCAATAGGTGCTAACTTGTCTGGCGAATGTATCCTCTAATTGGTGTATAATTAATAACTAGAATATTAGTTATGATGTTGGAATAGATTTCTTGTTTCTATGACCCTGTTTAATTTAAATTAAAGATGATAGAAGTATAAAACCTTTGAAAGGACTCTAAATCATTATATATGAAGAGTTAGAGTTGTTATCTTTGATATCTTTCAGCTCAGTATTATGATTTTATATTATAATTTTCTATTATAATTTATTATTATATTATTATTTTCTGTTGTTTGTATTTTCTTTTTATATACAAACACATTTTACTTATTATTTTACATATGTAAATGAACTTGTTTTCATTTTTACAATAAATTATTTCTCTTAAACTTAAGCTTCTTTTATTTGTATTTTTATCAAACACTAAATGTCTCTCAAGATTCTTGAATTAATCTTTTCAAGTTCTCGAACTGATCTTTATTTAAATTTAATAATTTTTTGATTTAATATTTTTTAAATTAAACTATTTTCTTAATTAAAAAAATACTTGTAATAAAAAGTATTTATAAAATAAATGAAAATTATTTATGTTTCTACCAAATTAATCGTCATACATTGTTTTGGAATTGAGATCTAAGATGATTTAAATATTTTTTTTCTTTTTATTCTTCAAAATATTTTTTAAAAACAAAATTGTGGTAGAAAAGACTCCAAAACAAACAATACCTTAGACGAGGAGTGATTAACGATGCTGTAAAACAATTTATAAATAAATTATTTATATTCACTTTTATAATTATAGTAATAATACTTTTATTAATTTTGTTAACAAACACACATACAATGCATGTGTTTTTAAAATAAAAACGACAATTATTTTTGAAACAGTTACTTTTGTTTTTAATTTGTTTAGTGTTACTCTTGGGTTTGAAATGGGATACATTATACTATTGGTCATGATTGTATGTTACATACTATATATTATAATTATAATAAAATATATTTATGGATACACTACATAGATAATAATAATAATAATAATAATATTATTATTATTATTATTATTATTATGCTGATAATAAAGAACATTATTTTCTTAATGATGATGTCATCGCTAAGAGTAATATCCATTTTATCTAATTTCGTTCATAAGTATGTATATGTAACTGGTCTTATATATATATATTATTGAATATTATTAATAGTTCAATTTAATTTAATATAACATTTTCTCATAATTACTACCTTTTTGTATTTATTTTACATTCTTTTTTTTTTTGCAATTAATTCAACCTAAACCATTTAGCATAATTCTTGAATGCAATGGAAAATAAATTGTACATATTCAAATGGCTTGAAAGGTATAGAAAAATTAAAAAGAATTATCAAAAGCAGCAAATTTTGAAGCTCCACAAATGTTTGGTATTATTTGAAGTTGTTTGGAAGAGTATACGTGAGCATCCATTTTGTGATAGTAACTTGTTTGAAAGAGTAAAGCAATTGGTATCATAACCTAATTAATTATCTGGGAATCCCACTTGATAGGAACTATATTTGCTTTTATAAGATTCTATGTAATAACATTTTAGTTCATGCCCATTTTCAACCAAGTGCTCCATTCATTCATACCATTCACACTATAATTTATCATTTTTGCATTTCTTTTTCGCATTAAAGTATCTGCAAATGCTGAATTTTAAAACCAAAACAAATCTAATCAGATCCATAACAATAGAGACATACTTACATATTTCCCTTTCTTTGATATGATCCTACTTTACTATTTTATTCATTTTTAAGGATCACAAATCGCAACACATTTCAAGTGAAAAACTTATCCACTTTGTTTTAATTAGTATTTTATTGTGTATTGTAGATGATGAATGTTTAATATATATGCATTAAATTAAAATAAATAAATAAATTTTTTGAATATATAGATTATATTTTAGATTTATAAAATATTTAAATTCAACTTAAAAAGGTGATAGACTTAAAGAAATATATAAAATATTAAAATAAAACTCCTAAAGATGGTTATGTTAATAAAATCTCTTTAAACACCCTTGTTGACTAATCATTTTTAAAATAAATGTCTTTATTTTTTTCAGTTCTGTCACGAGAAATAGTATAATACTTAACATAATTAATATAATTTATATATACGCAATAGATACAATAAAACTTTGTGATATCTTTAAACAACAGAGTAAACTTTATTCGCTAAACATATCTGCTTATAAAATGCTTCACATGGTTCATGGGGACGGGGCAAGTGTTAAAACTTTTATACAATTTTCACTTATTTTACTTGCAATAGAGTTTAATATCTCAATTGTTATTCAATCATGATTAAATGAGATTTAATAAATAATACAATGGTTTAGGTTGAACTAATTGCAAAAAAGGAATGTAAAATAAATACAAAAAGGTAGTAATTATGAGAAAATGTTATATTAAATTAAATTGAACTATTAATAAGACCAGTTACATATACATACTTATGAACGAAATTAGTTAACGATAAAATGGATCCTAACTAGATAAAATTTGCATGTTATATGGATCTGCGTAATAATTTTTTATGGACCAAATATTAAGTTAAATGTTAGTTTTAAAGCTAGTTAGTAAGAAACATTTAGTGCTAGATGATTATTCTTCTAATTTTAAACGAGACTTAAGAAGAAACATTGATCTAAGTAAGTCTTAACGTCTCTTAATAAATAGTTTTTGAACTTGTAATATATAAGAGAGTACAAAGATTGAAGAACAAAGACAAGAATTCTAACAAGTACTATATGTCACGAAAACAAAGAGTTTTAAATGGTTACAAAATCTTTTAAAGTCTTTTGTACTTAATTATAAAATTCTAAAAGTGTATCTTTAACTAGACCAGAGTGAGCACCGTATTTTATATCCTTATCTAGGGGTGGGAACAAAACTTGAAAAAACAATTGTGCAGAGAAACTGATATTAGTGTTGGGGGAATAAAACTTGTAATCCTTAATAATTAGTGAAACTATAACATTTTCCAATAATTATATGTAATTTTAGCTATTAAGATGAATCAGTATAAAAATATTTATTTGTTTTACAAAGAGTTTTTATTTTCACTGATCAAAAGAAAGAAAAAAAATTAGTTGTTAAAGTTTTTATAAATACAATTTGATCGATATGAAATTTGGACAGAGACGAGAAAATACATATTTAATTATGTCATATTTATCTTTTAAGTTAAAAATTTATCTTTATTTTTATTTCATGCGTGATGAGTATAAGATCTTTTTCTTATTCTCGTCCTATCGAATAATAAATATACTCCAATACTTATGCTTATATCTGTTTTTATTATTATTTTAATATCAATTAATTAATTTTAATGAATAAATAAAAATCACGTAAAAAACATGATATTATAAAATAATATTTATATTCTCAGATCTTTTGTGTAAAATATTTTAAAAAGAAATTATAATACTATGAATTTCAAATAAAAAGAGATGGGAGTAGTTACTAATGTACATAGATGAAGAAACAAATATATACATACTTATTCTTTCTTTCGTATCCGAATTTAAAAAAATATTCATATCAATTAATTTAAAGTTTTTTAAGTCAAAATCAAAACAAATTAAATAATACCCACAAAATGACTTGCTGTTACATAGTATTTTACTTTTATTTATCTCTTGTCAATTGTTTCATAATAAAGAATTCCGTCGTTCGTACAAAATTAAAATCATACGTTTGTTTTTATATGATACATTATCCATGCCATATTTATATATAAACAAAAACAAATTATGGCACTTAAAACGCTTTTTTTTTATCATTCAATTCTTTTGATTTATTTAAATTTTCAAGATAAAGCCATCGGATTTAATTTTTATATCAAGAATACTCAAATATTATCAACTGATATATATGAAGCGGATATAACAAAAATAAAATTGTATATTAACATAATAATTAACGTCTTTCTCACAAAAAGATAAAAACAAATTATTAATGATAAAAGTATAAAGACATCTAAGTTAAATCCTAACAAACTATCTCCACTGCAAGTCTCTTGGTAATACTTCCACAAGTTGTTGGACCAAATATTTTCTCCGAAACATCAATGGAACATGCTTTCTTACCAACGCATTCCTACACACCCAAATGTTTTAAGTAAGTTATTAAAATCACCTAAAAATAAATCTAATAACGAAAATAATGCAAACACTTGAAGAGAATTATACCTTTTCCATGATGGACAATGCATTCTTTTTGCTTTCACAACTACCCTTGGTGAATGATCCACACACTCCTTTGGGATCACCAAAACTCGCAAATTTAATTGCAGAAATTGGACGATCTTGGCAAGACAACTCCAAGATCTTGTTCTCATATGCATTTCCACATGCACTTCCAACAACAACAGTTTCGAACTTCACCAATGAAGGGTTACCACCCAACTCTGCAAACAAAACCAAACTATTTTCACCATCATCACGCAGAA
>Ga0099822_1006782_pt1 | contig 14877 bp, 8 predicted proteins | sample CowpeawhiteBW_FD_76839 | JGI IMG/M metagenome (GOLD analysis project Ga0099822, IMG submission 76839) | Root nodule microbial communities of legume samples collected from California USA - Cow pea white BW | ecosystem: Host-associated > Plants > Roots > Nodule | place: USA: California | collected...
ATATAAAATAAATATATATATATATATATATATATATATATATATATATATATATATATATATATATATATGGTTGTAGTGCATTGAAGGGTATTGGTGTAATTTTGTATTAAGGGCATATGTTTAACCTGTTTGTTCTTCTACCTGATAACTGTCACATGTGGCAGATAACAGGATCAATGTTTCTTAGTTCTCTATTCAACAAGGACCAATAATTGAGACGATTGACTAACCCTAGAAAGTTATATGCTGCAAAAATTCACATACATAAAATTCAACAAAAGATAGAAACTATTAGTTTCTTTAATCACATGATGTTTAACTTAACCTTTCATAAAATACATGATTAAGTTTATTAATTGTATCAACAAATATATGAGCTTAATCCATTTTTTATTGAGTTATTCTTTGAAACTTTCGAGTAACAAGTAACAACAATTAACGGTATACTCTCCCTCTTATTATAAGGTAAATTCCTACCATTATATAATATTCAATTTACATATTTATTTTATTTTTGTGAAAAGAAAACAAAAAGAATAGTAGTCTTTTTTTGTTCAGTAATAATAGTATCATTATATAAAAATGTAAATTACATTTTTGTCCTTTAAAATATTTTTTTGGTTTATATACCCTCTTTTTTTTTCATAATAGAGCAAAATGATATATGTGTACGAAGCAGGACCCTATGAGCAAGCAGAGTTAATTCAGATCGTACATCCAATACACCAATGGATCCTTTGGACCCAACTTCGTCTTCTTCACCACTATATTATAATATTATATTATTCTTTAAATGCATTATTATATAGCCAATTAAATATTTATAATTTTTTTCATATTAAAGAATCATCTAAAGTAGTGGATAAGACTCAAAAGACAATTAGTATAAGCTGTAAGAAACACGAGGTTATATTTTATATGAAACACCAAATGAATTTCATGCTGAATAATTTTCAAAAAACAATAAAAAAAGTTGCACGAACTTTTTGCTATAATATTATCTTAAAAAAAGTTTGCAGATAATAAACATTTTTAGTGGAGGTTGAAACTGAATAATATTTGAGACTAAAAGCTGTTAAAATATATGTTGTTGAAAAGGGAGAAACCCTAGTTAGATTGGTTAAAGAAAAAGAATGTGTAAGATGAATACCTGTTCAGAGTTGAGACACTGTTGATGGATCCTCCAAGCCGTAAAAGAGAAACCACAAACACTCTCATCCAACACTTCCAAATGCTATATATACTGTGTTTGTTGTACATGGTTCTATGACGAGTTTAATTTTTATATAAACATGGTATAAAATGACGAATTAATAGTAAGTAATCTTTAAGAATGACTTTTGAAATTGTTTAATATATATATATATATATAATCCTCTTAACACGATTGTGTTAATTTCTTTACATGTTTTTAACGGCATTCTATGTTAATATTTGAGTTGAGACTTGTCAAATAATGTAAGCAATTAAACGTTAGTCTAAAATACCATTTGACATGTAAAAAAATAACACAATTGAGTTAGGATAGTTATATCTATTTATTTTAAAGTTTGAGAGTCCAAACTATATGAAAGTTTGAAATAATTTTGTATTGAAGTTTAGGGACTAAAAACATATTTAATCTATATTTTCAATATAATAATAAACCTAATGATCTTAATGGACTTAAATCAAACAAAATCATACACTATAAAGTTTATCATATATGATTGAGTAATGGATAATTTGTTGTGTATATTTATTAAATTAAGAAGTAATCTCTTAATTAGTAATTTGATTTCATTAATTCATTCTTTTTTTTTACTTAATTAAGCTCTTTTTATAAAGACTCAATGTGATCCTCCGTTGAATTGATTTTAGCGTCATTTGGAACGTATCAAACTCTAAGTCATCATCTACCTTAAAAGGTATCATGTGTCAAAATAAGAGGCTCCTCTCTAAGAAGATCACTCATATTTTAATACGTAACATTTTTTAACAGCACTAAATCAATTTAAAATAAAATGTGTCACATTAAGTATTTTTTTTTTCTTCTAAACAATAGAGACTCGAGTTTTTTTATAAAAATTAGAACTCAGTTTCGTCTTTTAAAAAAATAAAATAGGTATCAAAACAAATTAAAGACCTATAACTAAATTACTAATTAAGTTGTTAAGTATAAAACAAGAAAAAGACAAATGATTATTTTGAATATAAAAACTTAGTTTATATAAAATAAGTCTTTAAGTGATATAAATTGGTTCAAAGGCTTTTTAAAAGTCATATTTTAGGCATTATTGTGAAAATTACTTAGATATAAACATTTTATTATGTGATATTATTTGGTTACAACATAGTTAAAGGTGACTCAAACAACAATATTCACTATTACAGACAAATGTATATATACATGACTATTTTCTTCTCTGCTTGCTGCTTTTTGCATGCATCATCTTTGCTACTGTTCCTCACCATGTTTGTTGATCCTATCTCTCTACAAGTATGAATAAAATAAAAGTATTATGTACTAACACATGTTTTTAATTAAAAATTTAGTTAAATTATTCTTTTGGCACGTGACGTTGACTCTAATATCGTCCGACCAAACTAACGGTAAGAACTAAATTGAATCATTTTTAAGAACAAGAAGAACAAATTATGACAACGAAAAATTTGAAAACCAAACTGATATTACTTGATAAATAGAGAGGTCAGAAGAATAATTTAATCAAGTTCAAATTTTGGTCAAACGGTTACTTTGCATCGTAAATATCCTTGAATTTTGGGATTAGTTGAGAAGTTGTAATTGAAATTTCGTACAATTCCGACCTGTGTGGTAAAATTGCAATTGTTTAAAAAGTATCTCTTAATAATCTTAGCATATTATTGGAGTTTGATTGGTATATTATACTGAATGTGTCTCCTTACTTGAACGATTTTAGAAAAATAGAAATTTGAGATTATAAGAGAACGTTGTAATTGTTACATCTTGTGAAAAAGAATGATGAAAAGTTTTATCTAATGCGTTTTGACATGTATGCATATATCCCTAACTAATAACTATTCATACAAATTTTCTTTAGGCAATTAAGCGCTTCAGCGGGTGTTGAAAGATTATTAAACCATCATTAACTACAAGTTTAAGTGCATGAGAATTTTTTTAATAAGATTATCGTTTTATATTTGTATGGTAGGAGGAAATTTAGGTTCATAAACCTGGAGACAGATGATAAAAAATTAATATTACATAAGGACTTGTATATTTTTTATTTTGATTATTATTTAAAAATATGACTATTATAAAAAAAACCTTTTATACTCAATAAATGGTTTACACCGTCTCTTATCAAAAATTAACTAACAATTATCTGATAAAAAAAAAATTCATAGATCATCTACTACTACTTTTCTTTAATCTTTGATTAATGATTTTTTTTATATATTCATTTCGAATTCTGTTTCAGGTATTCGAGGTCTGTCATTCCCAGGAAGGAGACAACTTCAAATAAAACAAAGAAAGATAAAAATGGAATTAAAAAAATAATGAAGTGCAGATAGAAATTCATGAGGTGCAGAAAGCAATTGCCTGGAGTGTCAGGGAAAAATATATTATAAAAATTGTCTTGTTTTTATTGGGCCGGAGAATTTATTTAATTAAGTTGGCCCAAGTGAAGTCTCGATATATATTTAACAATTTACAATCCTAATTGTTATTTTGTGATTAATAGTTATAAAGTGCATTTTGTGATTAACAATTTAAACTAAAAACAACATAGCCTAACTCAATTTGGCCACAAATCAAAATTTAGTTTTTTGTTTACAATATGTTTGATGAAATGCCACAATGAACTGGGAACGTAAATTATTCATGTTTAAATGATGGGACATGTCTACATATTTAAAACTAACCAGAATATGCATGCAATTTCAACATGAGAAATAGCACAGTTTATATTACATTATGAAGTTTAGCAGTAGATGACTAGAATTAATGACTTTGTTTTCCCAATTTTCAGTGCCATATATATATATATATATATTCAATATACTGTACATTATATTTACTATATTTATACTTACATATTGCACATTTTTTTCTTAAAGGAAAAATTTAGTTTCTGGGATTCGAATATTTGGAAAATGATATATAAATAATAGCAAAAGTTAAATAAATAAATAAATAAGTACATATAAACAGACATATTTTAAAGAAATTTAAATTAGTAAAATTTTAAAGATTTTTTTTAAATGAAGATTCGGAAGAAAGTAATTGAACGTAAGTGATATAGTTAAATCCATTGAGAACAAATAAAAGAATATATTAATTTAAAATAATGTATGTATGTGAATTTATAAAAATAAAAATATGAATAAATATTTTAAATACACATATTGTAATCTTACAACTTAAAAAACCTACAAAATTATTTTATTTACTTGCCAAATTTTTAACTATCCAAAATATTAAAAATTTAAAAATTATACCACGTACTTATTTTTATATTAATTTAAATTTCACATAAAACTATCAAAATTTTAAAAAAATTTCAAATAATTTCTCTTAAATCATGTTGTTCTTTATTTTTATTCTTCTAATTTTGCACTCCTAACTTTTAAATAAATTACTATTGTGCTGAGTGTTTTTCCCTTTTCAGAAGGCCACAAAATTAGAAATACTCTGAAGCTGATTTTAAATCTGTCAAAACTGATTTTCGTAAAAAACTGATACACTTTTATTGAATGAACCTATCAACTGAAGTTGTAAACAAAAAATTACTCACACGAAAACAGCTAAACAGCAAAATGTTACTCCTAAGATAAAGAAAGTATCAAATCTTCAAACATCAACTTTCAAATCTTCAAACACTGCAGAGCTGTTATTCTTAAAATTAGAATCAACTTCATCAGCAAAAAATGCATCTAGATATGAACAAGCATCAGCATTACTAACTGCAGGTATATTAATAGGACCAATGGCAAATGCTGAATCAAGGAGATTAGAATGAGGAGAAATATCAGTGAAATCAATAATAGCAACAGTGTCAGCAATAGGCTTCATAAGATCATAACACATATGGTCAACAGCAAGAAACTATGTACTAAAACCCCATGTGAACTGGTATAAAAACTTTGATTGGAAGAACCTACACAAGTAACACCAGCAAAAATCACGTTAGAGACAAAAGATAAATGTTAGTTGTGTTAATGGTGTTAGTGAACTGAGATAACTCTGCAAACATATGTGAAAGAGTTAGTAAAGTTAGAATCAGCCAAAAAAAAAAAATAGTATCAACACTGTTATGTCAGTCAAAACTACAACCAAAATCAGTTTAACAAAAGCTAAGCGAAACAGAAAACTAATCTATCTACTATGGTTAGAGCAATTAATCAGAATAGCTACACTCAACTAAAAACAACTATCTAATATAGACTTAGAATCTTACTTTAGTATCTAGTATAACTATCTAAGGTATCAAGAAAACTAGAAGGTCTAGCAGAAGTAAGAGAACAATTTCTTAACAATAAACCTAACTACAAAAAAAACCAAACTCTTTTCACTTCCAAACTCTTTGAGAGAGAAAAATATATGCTTTGATGGCTTAGAAGTATAGGGAACAACTCGAGTATCAATCCGACGAAATAGCTAAAGTTAGAATGTTTAGGTAAGTGAAATCTGATTTGTGAAGACAGTGATGGAGGATTACTACATCATTTTATTTCTACAAAATCCATTGATTGTGATGTTGTCGCTATAAACACTAGGAGTTATTCCCGTTTCTGTCATAGTACTAAATAGGTGTCTATCATTTTCCACCTCTTTGAGTGAATAATACCCATCCATTAGAGTGTTAAGGGTAATAGAATTAGGTCTTACACAAGCTTTTACCATCACTGCTAATACTTTCCTGGCTTCTCTTACATTTCCTTTCTTACATAAGGCATCAATTAGCATATTATAGACATAAACATTAGGTTCATGTTATTTAATACCATCATTCAACAAATCAACTGCTTCTTGTAACTGACTCCCTATGAAAAGCCTCAAACTAAAGTATTATAGGTTAAAAGATCGGATAAATTCCCTTGGCAAGCGTTTCAGAATACAAATCATAAGGCTCGTTTTCAAGTTTATCTTTGAATACAGTAAATAACAGTGCTATACATTACCACAAGATGCACTTTCAATTATTCTAAGCAACTTGATGGCAGCTTCTGTCTCTTCTATCTTGCACGAGCCATGATCAAAATCCTGTAACTACCTTGGTTGGGCCCAAACCCTTGTGCTACCACATGTCATGAAAGTTGATTTTTGCTTGATCTAACCCTTGAAACATAGAGATTTGATGAGTGTTGTTAAAGTTATGGCGTGTGGGTGATAACCCAGTATGAGAATCTTAACAAAAACACAGAAAGCGAAGGCCATTTGGTCTAAGTGGCAGAAACAACTGATCTGATGAGGATGTTGAGATTGATAAGGTCACTTGAATTCCCTTGAGTTTCATTTGGTTAAAAAGGCCTTTTATGGGTTCAGCAATCCTCTAGAGACCATTTCCCGAAGAAATGTCTCTGCCTTGTCATTCTCATCTTTTTCAAAGAGAGCCCTAATCATTATTTCGAAGGTTACTGCATTAGGCAAGCAACCATTGTCTTCCATTTTGGACCATAAGGTCAATGCCTCATCAAGCAAACCCTTCTTACAAAGACCATTGATCATAATACTATAACTACGTACATTTAAAGGGTAGCCTTTAATTAAAAGATCTTGAAAGATCTCTTGTGCCTTCTCAACTCTTCCCCCTCTGCACATTCCATCAATAAGTATGCTCCAGGTGTACATGTCCGGCCGAATTCCCTTTTCCATCATTGTCTTCAATAATTCAAATGCCCTGTCTAGATGATAGCTTTTACATAAAGCATCTATCAAGCAATTGTAAGTGATTACATCTGGTTGCTGATTTCTATCATGCATCTCATCAATAAGATCCCAAACATAAGCTACTCTCCCGGATTTGCATAAACCATCGATAAGAGAAGTGTAAGTTACTGTATTAGGAACCATATTCCTCTCATGCATTCCCCAAAAGAGATTCATGGCCTCATCCACCATTTTACTCTTACATAATCCATTAATCATCATGTTATAGCTGTGAACATCAGGAGTTACTCCCATTTGGATCATAACATTAAATATGTGTTTAGCATTCTTCACCTCGTTAACTAAGTAATGCCCATCCATCAAAGTGCTAAGGGTAACAACATTAGGTTTCACACAAGCTTTCACCATCACACCTAGCACACTCTTGGCTTCTTTTATCTTTCCTTCCTTACATAAAGCATCAATCATTATATTATAGATACAAACATCGGGCTTGATATTATTTGATATCATTTTATTTATCAAATCATAAGCCTCTTTTGCAAGATTATCTTTGAACAGAGAGTCAATAATAGTGGAGTACATTACCACATCAGACTTCGATAATCCACCTTCTACCATTCTGAGCATCTTGATGGCAGCTTCGGTTTCTCCTATCTTGCACAAGCCATTGATCAAAATCCCGTAACTAATTTCATTTAGCCGAAATCCTTGTGCTACCACCTTGTCATATAAGTTGAGCGCTTTCATGACCTCACCCTTAAGACAGAGACCTTTGATGAGTGTACTTAAGGTTATAGCATCTGGATGATAACCCAGTTTGAGAATCTTGGAAAGAATAGAGAAAGCTAAGGGCATTTGGTCTAAGTGGCAGAAACAATTGACGAGGATGTTGAGAATGACAAGGTTACCCTGAATTCCCTTGAGCTCCATCTGCTTAAAAAGGGAAATAGCAGTAGGGTAGTGCTTCATCCTTGTAAGAGATCCCAAAATCTTCCCAAATTGGAAGATGGGAGGAACACGTCGCATATGAAGCATGCCATCGAATTGGGAAACGGCGTCGTGAACATGGTCATGGTGAAGTGAAGGAGATTGAGAATGAGAGTGTAAGAAAGAGAAGGAAGAAGGATTGAGAAAAAAAGGAGAAAACTTGGGAATGGAAGAAGAAGGACAAAACCTTAACCTTGTTACTGACATTGTTATGTTCACAACAAAGACGAAAGAAGGGCGTAGTGGTGGAAGTAAACTAAAGTGTGGGTGAGTGTAGAAATAGAACACTTTTTTTAAGTCAAAATTTAGTTTTTTGGTGGATTCGAATATTTGAAAAAATGGTATGTATGTGAATTTAGAAAAATAATTGAACGTATCTGATGTACGTAAATCTATTGAGTAATAACAAAATATATTAATTTAAAAAATTAGATGTATGTGAATTTAGAAAAATAAAAATATGAATAAAAACCTAAAAAATTATTTAATTTTCATGTCAAGTTATTAACTATCAAAAATATTAAAATTTTAAAAATCATGCCACTTACTTATTTTTAAATTAATTATTATTACTAAATAAAAATATATTTATGACTTTTAATTTTACATCAAACTATCATAAATTTAAAATTGTATTCAAATAATTTCTCTTAAATCATCTTGTTCTTTATTCTTATTTTTCTATTTTTCCACTCCTAACTTACTTTTAAATAAATTACTATTACCACATACCATCATATTTTTCAAAACTTTAAAGCAGCTTATTCTTTATTTTCATTTTTCTAACTTTTTGCTTCTAATTTAGTTTAAATTAAATTATTATTACTAAATAAATACACATTTTCCAATTTTAACTTTAAAAAACCAATCATAATTATAAAATATTGTTTTTCTATTTTTTGTTAAATTGCATTATTTCTAATTTTATTTTCAAAATTTTCTCTTTCCTATTTTAAAAAAAATGAAAGATGAAAAAAATAGAAAATCTAGTTAAGAATTTGATTTATAATACTCATAATTTGAAGAAAAAAAAAAGTGTTTTATCCGTGTATCCTATAAATATAACAAGCATATGCTGGGCAACAAAAATGAGAAACATGCTATAAAGTCAAAAAAATTTGAGTGTACCTCCAAACACGCAATAGAAGACTTATTGTTGGTTTTTGGTGTTTGGTATTGACTTTTTGAGTTCAACTTTGGCAACCAAAAAACTTAATATAATAGTACTTTTTCCTCCTAAGATCACCATTTTATTATATCGAATGAATTTTTAGAAGTTGAAGAGGTGAAATTTAATGGTCATTTAATTAATTAGTAAATTGGAAAAATAAATCTCCGCTTCCTCTACCGGATTTGGTGTTCGGCCTCGCCTCCTGCGCCGTCGAAATGATGCACACCGGCGCCGCCGCCACCTGCGATCTGGATCGATTCGGCGTCGTTTTCAGGTCCGGCCCTCGCCACTCGGACTGCGTAACCTTCGCTGCCAACAAGTAATCCTTTGTCCATTTTCTAGGGCTTTTGCTTTTCTAATTTGTTTTCCTTTCCACCGTAGATTCCAAATCACACCTCTCACTCCATCCACTGATTTGATTTGTCTGTCACATATGTATGCAATTTCACTTGAATGTTATCAAAAATCCGTTATGGCGGAGTTATGGCTTGTCGCCGCAACATGGCGGTGACGATGCGGGTTTTTCATGGCGGTCACAACATGCCGCGGCTGTTGCGGCTGCCGCCGCAAACTGCAAGCATATCCTAACTCGATATGAGTCACAGTTTTCTATGTGATGCTGAATTTATCACCTCTAAGGAGAGTTTACTAACTAAATGCTTGGTCACTCTTAATTTTTTCAGGTTACGTTCTGATGTCCGAAATCCTGGCTGTGTTGATCTCCGTTCAAATTGTAACAAGTCTCCGTCTCAAGTGTCTTTGTTTTTGTGTTCTGACTCCACCAATAGAAGAAATAGCCTGCTTTGTGTGAACCCCTCTGGCAGGAGAAACCTAGGTGGTCGAGCTTCTTATTCTGTGGAGACAGGTGCTTATGATGTAGCTGCCTTACAACCTCCTACGCATATTGCAGAAGAAAAAGTTGGCGTGCTACTTCTCAATCTAGGAGGACCAGAGACATTGAATGACGTTCAACCTTTTCTGTTTAATCTTTTTGCTGATCCTGTATGTTAAGTTTGTTTGTGTTTTTTCTATGTTAAGTTTGTTTCTGTTTTTTCTATGGTTGGTTACTTTATTCCGTTTGTGAAAATTCCACATTAATAAACCTAGTACATTCGAATGATTTGAATGATGAGCGTTTCTTGTATTGCGACAGGATATCATTCGTCTTCCAAGATTGTTTAGGTTTCTCCAGCGACCATTGGCAAAATTGATTTCTGTGCTTCGAGCTCCTAAATCCAAGGAAGGGTATGCTGCTATTGGTGGTGGCTCTCCTTTACGCAAAATTACAGATGACCAGGTAGAGTTCAATTTTTTGGTTTTCCCATTATATGCTGCGTTGTGTTTTTCTGCAACAAGAATTCTTTGTTGGCCCTTTTCCCGTTACAATCAATGAATGTTATGTCTGTTGGTAATTTTTCTGGAACTAATGAAGCTTTTATGGTGCAGGCACTTGCAATCAAAAAGGCTTTGGAAGCAAAGGGCCTCTCTTCAAATGTGTACGTGGGGATGCGATACTGGTATCCATTCACCGAAGAAGCAATTCAGCAAGTAAGTTCTTGTGCTTTTTTTCATTTCTGCATTCTTCTCTCATTCATCCATTTGCTCTTTTCATAATTAAATGACATACTGAACAATTAATTATGAATTGGATTATTTCTTCTGGGCTCCAGTGGCTCACCTTTGACTTGAGTCTAAAATCAAAGCTTGTCTTGAATGACAGATTAAGAGGGACAGAATAACAAGGCTTGTGGTACTACCACTTTATCCCCAATTTTCTATATCCACAACTGGATCAAGCGTCCGTGTTCTTGAGCAAGTATTCAGGTACTGCTTATTGGCACTTCATGATTAATGCCCTTAGGTGATTCAAGGATTATTCTTTTATCAACTGATATCGTTTAATTCAGGGAGGATGCCTATTTGTCTACTCTTCCTGTTTCCATTATAAACTCTTGGTATCAACGAGAAGGTTACATCAAGTCAATGGCTAACTTAATTGAGAAAGAGCTCCAGAGCTTTTCTGAACCAAAAGAGGTAGATTATTATTGTGTTGAATGCTTCTTTCCAGATGCCTCTTACATAAATCGAAGGCTGTGTGATGTATTTTACTGCACTTTGAACCGTTGCATTTTTCTGTGTAGGCGATGATATTTTTCAGTGCCCACGGTGTACCTGTCAGTTACGTCGAGGAGGCTGGGGATCCATACCGAGATCAAATGGAGGAGTGCATTTTCTTGATCATGCAAGAGTTGAAAGCTAGAGGAATTAGTAATGAGCACACTCTTGCTTATCAGGTTTGTTTTGATTTTGAATCCTTGAACTCAACTTTTCTGGCGTCTTGAGTTAAATGGAGATTTCATATTTAAATCCCGGCTTGTATTATTGCTTTCTGTGGTGTACCCTTTATTTTTCTGTTTTCATACCTTTTTGTTGGATGAATTTCCAGAGTCGAGTGGGTCCTGTACAGTGGCTGAAACCATATACGGACGAAGTTCTTGTTGAGCTTGGCCAGAAAGGTGTAAAGAGTCTTTTAGCTGTTCCAGTGAGGTACGTTATTATTGGTCTTATACGCTTGTAGATATAAATATTATAGACGGTAGCTTATGGGTTTTCCAGTATGTTACTCATTACAGTACTGTAGAAAGTTGTGAATATACCTGAGAGTAAAAGTAATCCCGTTTTATTGTATCTCAGCTTTGTGAGTGAGCATATTGAGACCCTTGAAGAAATTGACATGGAGTACAAGGAACTGGCTCTTGAATCTGGCATCAAGAATTGGGCACGTGTACCTGCCCTTGGTCTTACCCCTTCCTTCATTACAGATTTGGCTGATGCAGTAATAGAAGCTCTCCCATCAGCAAAAGCAATGTATCCACGGATCAGCACTTCTGAAGATGCTGATCACGACCCTGTCAAATATTTCATCAAGTTATTCTTTGGTTCATTCTTGGCATTCATCTTGTTCTTGTCACCCAAAATGATCATGGCATTCAGGAATCATGTTATTTAGAAGGAATAAATTCTGCTAGCTGAATTAGATACGCAAAGCATATAGAGATGAATCTGTTGGTAGCAAACATGGTATACTTGGATTTTTTCTTTTTGGCTTTAGTTTCTCTCATTCCAACCTCTTCTGTATACACAACACAGCTATAGAAGAAGCGAATTTTCTCATAAGGGAAACTTGCACATCGGCTTAAAGAATATTCGAAGAATAATTGACACAGGTATCTGTTTTAGAGCAAAGAAGCATTCACTCGATCTCGGATATTAGACCCCCAACAAGTTATTGATTTTTGTATATTGTTTAAACCTTGTCTACATTTTAAATTTTGGCACAAACTGTTTGATCAACTACTTTGTATTCAGTTTAATGTTAGATTTATGTCTCTGCTTATCCAGATACCGAGATTAATGTCATGCTATTTTTATGCTGCTGTCTTGTAGAACTGAATTTTGAATCTTGTAATGTGAGGGTTAAATTATGGGATTAATATTATTATTATTTTTTTTCAAATGAGAGCACCTTTGATCGTGAACAAGTACAAAATACATAAAAGTATAAAAGTTAATGTCATTGCAGGTCAACATGTCAAAAAATTAGATATCGGGAACCAATCAGACTCACCGTGATTTCAGTTGGGTCCGGTTAAGAAATTAGAAGAATTTTCGGATTATGTGGATTTGAGTTGGGTTGGTTTCACTTACAATTTTATTTTTTTTTAACTTGTTATGATAATGTTTTTAGCTCAATGTTCATTTGCAAAGCAATTCATTATGAAGTTTTAGAATAACCGGTAATTCTAATATTATTGCATATGTGAAATTATTTTGTCTTTGGACGTATAAGTATGCAGTCATAACCACTGTTGATGGGATTTATTTGTACTTTTTTATATTTGTGATTTTACAAATTTTAATATTAAAAAAAACATAAAATTGTTTTCATTCTATAAATTTTAAATATTTGAAAATAATTGAAAAGTTAATTTTTAATTTTATGAGTCAGTTAATCACTCTAATTAATCTATTTTATATCAAGAAATTAATGGGGTTAAATTTTCTCATTTTTAACTTAACCCTAACTAATTAGGGTTAATCCGATGTGGGTGAATTGGAATGATAACACGTCATGGATAATGTTTACTTGTAACTTAATTTGAAAAAAATTATTCTGTGATTTGTCGATTTATTTATTGGATTCTTGTTTAAAAAATACTTTTGAATATTTTTAAAAGTCGTGAATATCCACGTATCCATAAATATTTAAAAATTCTATATTATAATTTTTAAAATAAAATTATTAAAAATAATAAAATATAAATTTATTTTATTTTATTTTATTTTATTTTATATTTAATTTAATTTAATAAAATATAATTTTAATTTTAATTTTAGTTAAATTAAATTAAATTTAATAAAATTTAATTTAATTTTAATTTTAATTTTTTACGATATACTCACAAATATAATTTATATAATATTTATACTAAATCCATTAATAAACCTATATTAAAATATTCAAGCCTGACTTGGGAAGAGCATCATAGATAAACTCTTGAAAGATAAACTCAAATGGTTATATTAAATATTCATTCCTTGGATTTGGATTTAGTGATAAGTTCACCGCCATTAAATTGCAAAGTCTAGAGAAAACCAGTTGCAGCTTTATCTAAGATAAATCTTTCATCTCTCCATACCCAATACCCAATATCTCATGCAATCTTTTTCAGGATTTCATACTATAATATATCACCTATTTTAATTTTACCTTTGCTAAAAAAATACACATCTTTTAATATTTGATATAAATTACGTTTCATAGTTTTGTAAGTAAATTAATAAAAAAAAAATGTGTTACTAATGTCCACTTCTCTCATATGAAAGATTGTTGAACCAAATCTTTGTCTTAATCAGACAAATTTATCTGCATCGTACCAAGTGAATCGAGCCTGCTAACGTAGAATATTAAATTAACATGTTTTATATATATTATCATCTCATTATCTTAATATAAATTTTTAATTTTATCTTCTTGATGCATTCAACTGATTCAAGCGGTTACCATATTTGCAATACTTTTATATTCACCGACAAATTAAAATTTCTAAGTATTATAATTATTCAACATAATTATAATTATTACCCTTAACAATAGTTGCATCTCATAAATATTACTTAAAGATATAGATTCAATTTCTAAGCATTATTTTTATAAAATATCAATATTATTATTATTATAATTATTATTATTATTATTATTATTAAAACTAATTATTTAGACCATTTATAAGATGATTATTATACAATTTGGTAAATTGGTAATATATTATAGATTATGATTATATATCAATATCAAATTATTCCACAGCCCTGCGTGTACTATATATTCAAAAATGTACTTTAATTTCTTATTTACTATTTATTGGACATGTTAGTGATACTAAAATGACATAAAAATATCCATAGTGGAAAATATATTTAAGTTATTAAAACAAAGTCCATTCCTGTTATTTTTATTCATTTAAATGAAATTAATGTTGCATAGATAATTATGAAATATTCTTAATGCGTAAACATAAATAGTATTTTCAATTCCTTTAAATTTTCCTTCTCAGAATATCAACGATCCACAAATTGCGTGTTTGCGCTTGACATGAATTTATCTCTTTTTAAATTAAAACGTATTAGATTTATTTTGAATAAAATAAATAAATTATTAAATTTATGATATATATATATATATATATATATATATATATATATATATATATATATATATATATATATTATATATTTTATTTTATATATATTTATTTATATAAATATTATATTTTTATATTTTTTATTAATTTTA
>Ga0099822_1006784_pt1 | contig 14872 bp, 2 predicted proteins | sample CowpeawhiteBW_FD_76839 | JGI IMG/M metagenome (GOLD analysis project Ga0099822, IMG submission 76839) | Root nodule microbial communities of legume samples collected from California USA - Cow pea white BW | ecosystem: Host-associated > Plants > Roots > Nodule | place: USA: California | collected...
AAATATTTGGCTTAATTACTCTTTTGATTCATGTTTTGGTTTAAAAATGTTAAATTGATCCTCCAGTTTTTAGTTTTAATTTGGTCCCAATTATTGAAAAATTGATACAATTTGATCTTTTACTATAAATTTTGTTAAATTTTTTAAAACAAATCAATGACTTTTTTTTATTAAAATTGAAACTTTTAATATATGGTTTGCTTTGTTGATGTAATTAACATATTGTAGGATCAATTTTTGAGAAAGAAAGGAACCAAAAAAAATTAAACCTAAATATTTATATTCTTTATTATATTTAATTTTATGTTTTATTATCTATTAACACTAAATTTTGTACTTTATAAAATAAATAGAAAAATACAAAATTTAATTTTCATCAATTTTTAAAGGGTTAAATATGTTTTTAGTCCCTCAAGTTTCAGTGAATTTTGAGATTAGTTCCTCTTCGAAACTTTATACTAATTTAGTCCTTCATCTTTAGAAATACGTGGATTTAGTCGTTCTTACCAAATTTTGTTAAGTTTATTTGACGTTTCAAGCGTATTTCATAATAATATTTGAATTGTTTATACTGTTTGACACATTTTCGCTTCAATGTTAACTCAAATATTATCATAAAATGCGTTTAAAATGTCAAATAAACTTAACAAATTTGGTAAGAAGGATTAAATCCACGCATTTCTAAAGATGAAGGACTAAATTGGTATAAAGTTTCAAAAAGGGACTAATCCCAAAATTCACTGAAACTTGAGGGACCAAAAACATATTTAACTGATTTTTAAAATATACTACCTACAATTTTATACTATGATGATCAACGAGAAATAAAACCCACACAATGAAATAAGGACGAAGGGAAGGGAAAAAATAAAATATAATAAAAAACTAAATATTATAAAAAACTAAAAGTTTATTAGTATAGAATTTGATAGAAGTAACTTTTAGCATGGAGATCAAAACAAAAAAAAAAAAGTGTAGTACATGAATTTCACTGTAAAAATAATATAAGTATATAAAGTGTAATACAAGTAATTATGATTTCATCTATTTAATTTAAATACATCTTAATCTTACAAATTTAATTTAATAAGGTGAGATTTGACTTCAGTTATATATCATAACTTGATTTTTATTTTTTTTTTTCAATGTAATTAGCTCTTTATGTTAAGACATTGAATATTGAAATTGAAGAAAATCCAATAGTAGATGGCATGATATGTTTAAATCTCCAGTGAAAGAGACTCTTATAGAAAAGTGACTTTGTAAGAAGTGATTTAACTCTATTTATATACTATGGTTCGTGGATTCAATAATAGATAAAACAATGAATATAAATCCCAACTAAAATAAACTCTTATAATTTTGAAAATATTAAAGTATTAAATTTAAATTTAACTTTATAAAAGTAACTCAACAAAATGAGACTTACCTTATTTTCACGTATATTATAATTTTTTTATATATATTATACTATAGTCTTATTTCTAGTTATTATAAAATATTGATAGTGACTCAAATTTTCTACTAATATAATCTTACATTTGGTGGTAAAAAATTTTCGATCATGCTCACGTCAATAAATGGTTCACAATAATTTGTGGTCTAATACGCTAAATTTCTTTTAAAATGTTTTATTTATTTTTCATGTTTTTTAATTATATTCATAATTTTTATTATAATGTTATTTAGAATTATCAATTGAATTGTCATGCGTTATTAGTATAAAAAAATCGGTTTATTCATCGGAAAATTTTCCCCAATATTGTTTTTTAATTGACAACACAAACCTATTAAATAATAGTACGAAAAAAGAAACACGAGAAAGAATCTTTCATGTCTACCCCAATTACCGATTCCTCCACTGGCATCAATTATCAGCTAGCTAGACACGTTTTCAACTGTCACTTTCTGTCTTTTTCTATTGTCAATGTCATATCTCTCAATACTGCAACTCCTGCTGATGGGTTTGGGTCAGATTCCTAGCTGAATTTAAACTTAGGCTTTACCTTTTGCACCCCTTAATATATATTCTTGTTCTATCTCATCCCCTTGTACCTTAAGCTTTCATGTTACTTTTCTTCTCATATTAGATGACATGTTTGAATTTAAACTTAGGCTTTATCCACACTTGTTCGGATAAACAAATTTATTTTTGAAAAAAATAAAAAATAAAATATTTTGAAGTTAATAATAAATAAAATAATTTTTTTCAAAGACCTCCAAACTTTAATTTTAGTAAAAAAAAAAGATTAAAAGAGAAGTAAAAACAAAAGAAGAAGAAAGAACTCAATTTATTTTCAATTATCAGACTCTTGTTTTTGAGTCCAACAATTCAACATATCTTCTATCATTTGTTTGTTATGCTCATAGAGAAATTAGTTATATGATTCTAATAATTAAAATCAATATCTCTTCATATAATTAAAATCAATACTATTAATTGGGATTGATTTTGTGCTCTGATTTATAAATTGTTGAATTAATATTACCCATCTTGTTTGATATTGTGCTCTGATTTGATATGATTTTATTCCCAGAATGTGTTGCTATTATGACCAATTTCTTCCTTATATTTTACATTACAATTAAGGCTATGATTGCATTGATTTGTGAATATAAATAGGGAGTCAGTCACATGAAAAGAGATAAAATAAAAAAAAGAGAAAACAAAATATTCTCTACACTTCCTCTCTCTCTTTCTTACCACCCACATAGACACACCTTTTTTTTTCATCTCTCTTGGAAACAAAAATAAAAAAAATTAGAAAAGGAGGCGAGAAAAGAAAAGAGAAAAGATAGTTATAATATACAAAATGAGATAGTGAGATTGATACAAGAGAAGAGGAATTGAAAAGTGTAGAAGGTATGTCAGTGATGTTATTCTCTCAAATTTATATATATTTTTTATATTATCATTAAGGGATATTATTTTCTACTATTCATAAATATTTTATTCTAAAAATCATAAAAAATAATTTTCTTCATTTCTTTTTCGTGTTTGTCCGGTCAGTTGCGTCGTATGACACCAATTTTTCAATTTTTTTTTTCTAAAACATATAAAATATATATAAAGAACTAAAGATAAAAAAGTTTTCTTTGTGTTAATTTTGTGTTTGTGCGGTCACTCGTATCGCATGACACTCATTTTCAAATAATTAAAAATACCAAAAAAACATAAAAAGTTTTTTAAAATCCACCAAACAAAAATTAAGTCTTTTTCTCAAATATTTCTTTCATAAAAAACTACCTACGTAACCTTGATTCTCCATGTTGAATGGAGATACGTAGAGTGAGAATTAATCCTTGTCGGACCCAAAAAATTAAAAAAAAAAATGTTTCTTTTGTACATCCTTTTATTATTTTTTTGGAAAAATTAAAAATATTTTTAAAACCATATCCTTTTGCATGTTTAATTAAAGGTACTATCTTAGGATGGATGTTGTGGGGTGCTAATACCTTTTTTACGCATAACTGACTCTCGAACTCAAAATCTGGTTTTTTGCCGACATGCCTTATTTTATTTTGTTTTTTCGTAGTTTTCCTGAATAAACTATGGTGGCAACTCCAAATCTTTTTTTTAATATTTTAGTTTTTGTTGGTTGTTCCGTCACGATTTTGGTTGTGACAGCCTCTCATGTTACTTTTCTTCTCATACTACTCCACCTCGATGTCTGTGCTCTGCATTGTTAGAATTAAGTTGTGATGATATTTTGAGGGATGATTATAGAAAAGATTTAATATCAAGCAAGATACGACTCTAATCCATATAAATAATTGACATTATTTTTAATTTAAAATTTTAAAACAATAGATTTTTATCCATATATGGTGTTTAACTTTTTTTTTATCTAATATAAGACTTAGACTCACATTTAATTTTCCAACGATCTTCCTCTTAATAATGAGTCCCTTACATTTAGAATTCTAACAATCTCTTCCTCAAAGATGAGTTCCTTTCAACCACAAGTTCCTCAATGATGATTGTACCTCGTTTGAGCCAATCTTCAAAACAAATATCAGTTATGATAATCACTTATGTATTTTTCGAGATATGATCATTGGTGAAATTAATTCAACACCAAATGAGATATGAGTTTAACCGAGATAAAAGATTGACATCACCTCCAACCAACCTAAAACCTTAAAACAATAAATTTATGGATCTTCATCTTTATAAAATTGTCAACTTTCTCATCTTTATCTAATATAAAACTTAAACTCACTTAGATTTTGAACAACTGTATCATAACTTTTTTATATAAGTTATTTTGAAGTTTTTATATTGATTATAACACAATATAACAATGGTATAAATGTCATTTCCTTTTTTCTCCGTAATTCTTTACTCATATGTAAGTTTCTTTCAATTTAAATTCTCCAATGTTCTCAAATTGCCACTATCCTTTATCTTAAAAATTATAATAATGAAAAGATACAAAGCATAATAAATGTATAAGATACATATGATAAGATCATATAAACTAAACTACCCTAAATCAATATCCAATATCATTGTCCAATAAGAACCTCTAGGCCTTTCCGCAAATTCTTCCTCTCTCTCATATATTCTTTCCTCCCTCTCACGATGAGATTTATTTTAATTTCAATCTCGTTATTCCTAATTATAATATTCCAATTACGTTGTCTTTAATTCTAACAATAATTTCGTCTTCACATAAATAAAAAAATATATACATTTACAACATATTAGTTTGAGAGAAGAAATGAGATGATGATAAAAGAGGAAAAACAATGACACACAGTACATAATGAGAGATAATAAAAAACATTATGGAGATTAAAAATGAAGAGAGTGACAATAATATCAAACTGTGTTCGAGATTGTATGTTAAGTAGAAATAATATCAAATTATATTATATAAATGAAGACAAACGTAACTTTATTGAACTGATTTTATAAAGTTGGATCATCCTTAAACCTACTTCCCTGATAAATTGTTAGAAAAAAAAAAAATATAAAAAAGACATTGATATATTACAATTATAATTTTTTACATAGATTCTTTACAAATATTGATATTCCTTATGAAAATACTAGCGTAAACACAATCGCTATTGCGCATAGCGTCTGTGTATATACATTTTTTAAATATGCGTATATTAGTAGGTGATAATATTATAATGTTATTAAGTTAATATATAAATTAAAATTATATTTATTAAAAATAAAGTGAAATATATCAGAACAAATGAAAAAATAATCATTGATAAATAAAGAAGAAGAGAAGAAGTAGAGACATCCGATTTTATAAAAAGCTTGTAAAAGTAACCGTTAATTTTTAAAAATTTAATAAATTATTATATTTAAAGGGTAAAATTTGTATTTTGAAATGTGGACACAAAAAGGGAATTCCCTTTATATATTGTTATAGATAAACAACATAAAAAATCTAAATTTTTATATCAGTTAATAAATTATTCTCTGTATCAAATAACTAATATAAAAAGTTAGATTTCTCTTTTGAAAAAAGTTATCTTTATTTATTTTTCTCTCAATAAATTTCCAAAATTGTTCAAAGAAAAAAAAAGTCATTTTTTATATACACAAGACTTTTGCTACTTTAATTTTATATTTTGTGAAATTTTTTTGTATAAATATTTCGTAAAACTTTTAAAATTCACATGGCAATAAACTTTTCTTTTTCTAATTTTTATAGAAAAATCACATGGCAATAACTTCAATTTGAAATCCCTGTAGAAATATATAAATTTTAGATTAAACGAATATGAAAAATACTTGCATATACTAGTGAAAAGTTTAACTGAGATGAAAAAAAATAGAGTTGTCAAAATGGGCCGCTCGGCCCAACCCAACTCGATTCATTATGGATTGGCCACTTAGTAAGCTAACCTAACCCGGTTCACTTACAAGCAAGCTGGAATTTTTTGAATATGGTCCAGTCTACCACGGGTTGGTGGGTTAAAGGGGTTGACTCACTAGTCCACTTAAATAAAATAATATATATATATATATATATATATATATATATATATATATATATTCTTAAGCCATAAATTAAAATTCGGATTAAAATTTAAATAAACTTCAATACAATTCAAATACAATCCAAAATGACATTAAACTGCAATACAAAAAAAAAAAACAAATTACTATCTAAGATCAAAACGTTCTTGTCACTTATCCAGCTATAATATTAGATTCTTGAACGGATAAAATCACAACATTTTTATCTCTTGAAGCATCTTCTTTATCCTCATCTATTTAGAGTTAAAGTTAGGTTTCCATTTGCCAACCCACTAATGTGTTTGGTTAAAAAAACAATCCAACATTGCAAAGTCCAACATAATGCGTGTGACCATACAGGTTGGTGGGCCAACCCGGGTAAGTCAGGTTCTTGGTGGGTTGAGTCACAAACTGGTTCGTACTGAAATTTGTAGAAAAATTTCAACTCAATCCGGTCCAAACCCATGGTGAACCAGGTTTGTCCACGAGGTTCTTACCCACTTTAACAACTCTAAAAAAACATTATTTACGTTAGTCCAAATTATAATTAATATAAAATGTTTATTCTATTTATAAATTTGTCATTATATAAGTGAAACATAATCATAATCATAATTACATATATATATATATATATATATAATTTGTTATTTTAATTAATTATATTATTATTATTATTCTAATTAAAATCATAAGATATAAAAATTATTTGTATTGATAAATGTTAACTTTCGCTCTCAAAAGTCCTTGTTAAATAACGCTTTTACACTAAATTTTTATAACTATGTATGTTTGATCCATATAGTATAGATGATGCAATGAAGTACTTTTTACCGGTAATTGCTAAACCTATTGATTATTTTTACTACGTAATAGTTAACTCAAAAAGGAGGAAGAGTAATTGAATGTCTTGTAAAGTGATAACAAGTCAATGTTGTAGATGAATTTTGCTTTGTTAAAAGAAGGAAATAGACATTGACTTTGGGAATGGTATACATCAAAAGAAATTAACATTTATGGGCAATTATTTTGTGATTGAGAAGTGGAAGAGCTTGGTCATATTTGGAGGCCTGAAAACAAACTCTAACTGTACAAGTTGAGTTGGGCATTTAATGTTTTTTCCTTTTCTACGTATATACACCTAAGGTAAGACAAACACATACTCTACTGCTACAACTCAGGATAGGATCAAAAATCAGAACGATTATTCTTCCCAAAATTTACAGTGTCTTTTGGTAAAGTTTTTATATGGTCCAAGATCGTTATACTTTAAGGAATGCAAAAAATCTTCAATCATACCGTGCCAGGCTTCCATAAACAATTTAAACTTTACAAACATTGGTGTGAGAGTACTTAAACATACAAACATTTAATGATGCTCCAAATGAACAGTAACTTTATAGGGTATAATAATTAGAGAAACGGAGTATATTGGGTAGCACCAATAAGTTGCTAGCTTATTTATATTTGGCTTAAATATTTTTTTTCCCTTTTAATTTTGAGTGAATTTAGAATTAGTCAATCTCGAAATTTTGAATCAATTTAGTCGTTCATCTTTCAAAAGATGTGAATTTAATCCTTTTAATCAAATTTTGTTAGGTTTATTTGATGTTTCGTACACATTTCAGAATTATATTTGAGTTGTTCTCAATGTTTGACACATTTTTATTTTAATGTTAAGTCAAATACTATTATAAAACAAGCTTGAAATATCAAATAAACTTAACAAAATTTGAATAAAAAGACTACATCCACGTATTTCCAAAGACAAATGACTAAATTTCTCTAAAGTTTCAAAATTGACTAATTCCAAAATTCTTTGAAAGTTAAGGGACCCAAAACATATTTAACCCGTTATATTTTCATAAATTATTTCAAAATAACTTCGTTGTAAATAATATATTATTTTAATTGGTTTATAATTTTTTATTTTCTATATTTTAATAAGTTTTGTTATTGTTTTTCCTTTTTACGCATTATTATTTGTTTTCATTTTTTCAATTAATGATATTGAATATTTATATTAATATTACAATTTTTTAGTATTTATTTTGTAACTTTTTAAATTTTCATGTTGTTTAAATTAAAAAATAATTAATATTTCGTGACACGCACAACGAAAAGTGTAAGAAAAAAAACTTTATGTAATAAGAAATTAAATGATCAATCCAAAAGTTCAAATTTATGAAAATTAAATAAAAATTACTTTAATTTAATATTTATTAGATCAAGTAATTTAAATAAAATAACATATCTAAACCATAAATGTATACAAGTTATAAAAAATAAATAGAAATATTGAAAAATCTAATAGGAATTTAATTATTTTAAAAAATAAAAAATTATAAGTGTACAATAATGTATTTAGAAAAATACAAATTCTATTTATATAATAAAACTTCTCTTTCTATATATGTCTGTGTGTATGACACTTTTAATTTACCAAATAATTTGTTAATTAATGCTACCAAACACTTCAATCTAATAAATTAACTTATCAACTTACATATTAACTAAGAACTAACTTATGAACTACTCTTCTCAAACACATACATAAGTTATTCTCTTTAATAAAAAAAAAAAAAAACTAAGCATGATTTTACAGTGATCCATTATTCATATTGTAATTGTAAATTAAATAATTTCTTCCATTTTAAATTACTTATTATTATTCAAACAAAGATTATAAAGTTTTCTTTTTACAGTTATAATAATGTGATGACCCAAGATAATAGGAAAAATACAATCAATTGAGATGAAATTAATTCAAATCCAATACATTTTAATCTCTTCAAAAATTTGAAATTTTCTAATCTCAAACACCGACTTAATTTATTAGGTAGTTAAATAATTTATCTTCTCTTTTTGTCTTTGGTTCTTATATTTTTTATTTGTTTGAAATACACTTTTTTTTATTGTACAATTTTTTATTCTCTCAACTCGTTCAATACCCTCTAACTTCATTTCAATTTGCAAATTTTTTTTCCTCTAACAAGAAACAATAATAAATATCGTAGTTACTATAAATTTTCAATTATATCAATTGTTTAATTTTTAATTAATTAATGTTATATAATTTTTATTTTATACTTTATTTTAAAATTCATGTAATTATAATTTACTTTTCAAAATTAGACATTGAAAAAGATGTATCTCCTATTGATACTGAATATTTACAACATTATATTTTTGTTGTTGAGATCTTTTCTTACAATTAAATTACTTAATTAATAGGACATGAAGACCCTCTTATCAGATACATGGATTAAATTAAAATTGTACTGATATTATGACTTTCATTATTAAAAATATTTATATTTTTTGCCAATTTTATTTTAAATTGTTTTTTACAGAAAATACTTATAAGTTTTATTATGAAAAAAATTTTGCAGAAATTTTTTTTTACAAAATATTTCGTATAAAATACTTTTCGTAACAAATTTTGTAAAAAATATTTACAAATTTTATAATTTTATAAAAAATAATTACCTACGAAAAATTACCAGTCAACTAAATTCTTAAAAAAATAGCAGAAATATTTTTTTTTTGCAAACTTTTATAACAAATTTGTAAGAAATTTTTTAAATAATATGAAAATTTTTAATAATGTTTTATCTTTTAATTTCTCCTATAACTTAGTGTGGATAATTAGTTAATGAACTATTATTTTTTTCTTTAAAAAAAAAAAAGAATAGAAGTGACAGTATAATTTTCGATTAAAATTGCATATTGAACAGATATGTGGAAACATATGAATACAAATTTTTACGTAAAAAATGAGAGGGATACAGTGAAAGACGCTGTCCCGTCCCATCTTTCCTATGCTAAAGTAAAACAAAATTGGAGAGAAATAAAAATGAACATAAAAATGTAAGGCAATACTGTGGGTCTCTTTCTGTTATCTAATTACTTTAATGGGTGAGATATATATATGGATGCCAGGCACACAGATCTGGATATCAAAACAAATTCCACTAGCCATTAATATTGCATCTGCCTAGCACATGCACTGCTTCACCAACGCACTTCTTTCTACCAAAACTTTTATCAATCTTCATACAACCCTTCATTTTTCTCTGTCAGCACTTCGCTTGGGTCCATCATCTTTACTATACGTACGTTGCCTAACCCAGATTTTTAATTAGTTTTCATTTCAGACTACTGTATCCATTGAATCTTGGCTAAGATATTTTTCAACTGTGAAAGCCACCTAGTGTGCAACTCACTGTCACTGGTCGGCAAATGCTTACAAAGTGTAATAAAGCCCAACCAACCCACTAATTTTAATGATGTTCAAGTTTAATTTAAATCACTTCGGACACTCCTTTCACAAGCTAACTAAATCGGTATACTCTATCGGATTATGCAGAGAAACGTATAATTATCTTTCCTAAATCTAATCTAATTAACTTATGGAGATTAGGTCAGAAACATCCATGCAACGCAACGTCTTTTCGTTCAAACACTGCTATGTATATATATATATGAAACATCATAACCTATCAAGTACTCTTGTGTGTATTGCACATAACAATTAAGGCACACATGATGAAAGGGAACAGAGAACAATTTTCATGCACCCACATAAAGACTAGTTGCAGAAATAGAAGTAGAATTTGCTCATTGAATGAACCACGAGAATGGCATATAGGCAATGCAAAAGATGGCCAATGGAAGAAGGACTATAGTCGACATGATAAGTAATAGTAAAAAGTTATTATTTAGCTATGGCCATGTGGGATTTGCAAATTGGCGCTAGTGTCATTGTGTCAGTTCATAGTACAAAGTTTTGAAGGGTTACACATTACTTCTGCAGTGTGAAATGAAGGTGCGCCAAACACGCGATGAATAATTGTAAAACGGTGTGCATTAAATGCCGTAAACGGTTAGTGGTTGAAACCAATTAAAGTCACCGAGAGGGTCCAGCTTATTGTGATTGCGATATGGATCCTCTGGGTTATAAAAGCCACTTCACACTTCTTCAAACTTCACCAACGAGGATTCAAGAGTGTCAGTGAGTGAGTTGCTAGCAATTAAAAATGTTGCTAAGGAACAAAAGATTAGGTTTGTTGTTATTGCTATGTGCTCATGCCTTTGTGGCCAATGTGGTTGCAAGGGATGTAGCAACTGTGAAAAATGATGAAGAAAAGAATGTAGGGTTTGGGAAGGGAGGTGGGTTCGGTGGTGGAGTTGGTGGTGGAGCAGGAGGCGGGGGAGGCTTCGGAGGTGGGTTTGGTGGAGGAGGAGGAGGAGGAGCCGGTGGAGGGTTTGGAGGTGGTTCTGGAGGAGGGTTTGGCGGAGGAGCAGGTGGAGGAGGTGGTGCTGGAGGAGGGTTTGGTGGTGGAGCTGGTGGAGGAGTTGGTGGTGGTGCTGGGGGAGGGTTTGGAAAGGGTGGTGGCATTGGAGGAGGTGCTGGTGGTGGTTTTGGAAAGGGTGCTGGTGTTGGAGGTGGAATTGGCAAAGGTGGAGGATTAGGCGGCGGTGGTGGTTTTGGAAAGGGTGGTGGTGTTGGAGGTGGAATTGGCAAAGGTGGAGGATTAGGCGGTGGTGGTGGCTTTGGAAAAGGTGGTGGTGCTGGAGGAGGAATTGGCAAAGGTGGAGGTTTAGGTGGTGGTGGCGGTTTTGGAAAAGGTGGCGGTGTTGGAGGTGGAATTGGTAAAGGTGGAGGTGGTGGCTTTGGAAAAGGTGGTGGTGTTGGAGGAGGAATTGGCAAAGGTGGAGGTTTAGGCGGTGGTGGTGGCTTTGGAAAAGGTGGTGGCGTAGGAGGTGGAATTGGCAAAGGTGGTGGTGGTGGTTTTGGAAAAGGTGGTGGTGTTGGAGGAGGAATTGGCAAAGGTGGAGGTTTAGGTGGTGGTGGTGGCTTTGGAAAAGGTGGTGGTGTTGGAGGAGGAATCGGCAAAGGTGGAGGCTTAGGTGGCGGTGGTGGCTTTGGAAAAGGTGGTGGTGTTGGAGGAGGAATTGGCAAAGGTGGAGGTTTCGGGGGTGGCGGGGGCTTTGGAAAAGGTGGAGGTATCGGAGGTGGAATTGGCAAAGGCGGAGGTTTTGGTGGGGGAATTGGAAAAGGTGGTGGCATTGGAGGAGGAATAGGCAAAGGTGGAGGCTTTGGCGGTGGCGGTGGATTCGGTGGCGGTGGTGGATTTGGCGGAGGATCTGGAGGTGGAGGTGGATTTGGCGGCGGCGGTGGAGCAGGTGGCGGTGGTGGAATTGGACACCCCTGAGCATTGCCGACGTTGCATGCATGAAAAACTTAAATTTCAACGTCTTTGCATTAGCCATGAGTCCATGATGATTGGTATAGAAAATATTGTACGAGAGTGAAAGAGAATTATCTGCTCTTTTGGTTATTATACTATTTATCTACTACTGCTCCGTTTTGTTTAATAATTAATGTTAAATGAAAGCATGAGAGTGATGTTTACTCCTTTTTTGTTTTCCATAACAAATTACAGGTAACTTTCAAGCGTTGCAATATCTTCTCCATTTTGTGATAAGTATTTTTAATGGAACAAACTCATTCATACATTGAAAGTTGTGACTTTTACCGTAGCATGCTAATGTTAAATAATTTATATTTAATTCTACTTTAATAGAATAAACTCTAAAAATTTCTAACATTTTTGAAGAATGTCATTCATAATATTTATTATCCTTTATTGTCATTCGTTGTTCTAAACAAGTTAGTTTTTATGTTAAAAAAACTGTTTCTTAACAAATTATATTATCTCTTATGAATTATATTTTACTTTTTTAATCTTTTTCATTAGGTATATGGAAAAAGTCTCAAAATATTATTTTAAACAATTATTTTTATCTCACCATTAACTTTATGAGCAGATATGGAACTGTTCACGTTGGTGGGGCCGTCGCCGGGGCCTTGATTTAAAGAAAGTACAATTATAGGTTAAAAATTAAATAATATTTTTAGATAACACTTTTCATTTTAATGTACATAAATAATTAAATAAACCATAAATATATATAAGTTTGCAATAAAAATATAAATAGAAATGAAAAAATGACATGTTCTATGAATAAAATTTACTACAACTTCACAACAAGACGACGATGCATTAACTTCTTTTGAATTTATCTTATAAATTTTTAATGCACTTTGTCAAGCTTTACATTCCATCTAATAATAGCAAGATACTTTAAATAGATGGGATAAATTGGGCGTAAGTTTTGAACCTTATTGTGAATACGTGAGCATGCATATATAATATTTTAATGCTCGTCATTTTACCGTACGTATGGAAGGGCTCATCACCAACATGATGACATTATTATGGACCATTATTACGAAGTTCATATTTGAGTGCAGTGAGACTTTTAACGAAAAAAAAAATTGTTTGACACCATATTTTTTTACAAAATTTATATAAAAATTAAATAGTCCCAACAAAAGTTAATTTTTATATTTTTAAAAGAAAAAGAAAATAAATAATAATGAAAGTTAGTCTCAAATTATAATAAAAGAAAATGTTAAAATATCAGTGTCGAACTTTTAATTGTAAGAATTTTATTCATAAACTCATTAATGACTAGGTTATTCAAAAGAGATATGTGTTAAATAATTGATGACATTTATCAATTAATAACAAAATTTTTACGCAAGATTTTATTCAATATCACGGATACGGTGTGAACACTTTCATTAGGTGACACTATTTCACATTTTAAAATATTTGAAACTATTTCTGATAATATGTGATTGGTTACAAAAAAGTCAAACTTTATCTTTCTGATAATAAATTTATTCTCACACTACTTGCTTCCAATGATCACTACAAAATCCCTTTGTAGCTATGAATGCTGTCAAGACTGCACTTCATAATAAGATGAATGATGAAATTTTTTAGTGATTATGTGAAATAAGAAAGAAATAGTTGAACAATTTAGTAAAGATTTATAGACCATTTTCACTGCATAAAAATATGTATTTTAATTGATGATTATTGTAATTAAGTTGAATCATCATATTATAGAAGATTTGTGTATTTATTTGATGATTCATGGACATATATTTTACTTTTAATAATGGAGTAGATAACTCTAAAATAAAAATCAGTTTTAGTTTCATGTCTGCATATGAATTAATCTATTCCAACCCTTCTTTCTATAGTAGATTGGAACAATTTCATCATTTTTACTATAGAAAAATATATGATAAAAAGGTATGCACAAGAGTGAGGATTTGATCCTAATAATAAACTAGAGTTTATATTATTTAAGTGATATAAATTAAACAAAATATAGCGTCTGAAACAGACATGCCTTTGTATAGGAGCAATTGGACTTTGGAAATGAGGTGCACAACACATACACAACCACTTTTTTCATTTGTCACAATATAGAAAAAGGAAACATTTATTATTGGCCTTTATATAGTCAACTATATGCCTAATAAATTTGGGAGGTCATGCTCACATTCCAAATAAAACCTACATTACCCCTTATCATTACAATACCCACTACCCTCAATAACTTAATACCATGTTTATTCTTAATATAATTATTATTTCTATAAAACGAGAGACCCTGTAACTTCTTTCCTTTTACATATTTCTAATTCAAATTATTTATATATATATATATATATATATATATATATATATTTGATCACTATAGTTATATTTTGTTTTGCATTTCATTTATGCCTACAAAACGTTAAAATAAAAAGCCAGCTAATGGGCTCAACAAGTTCCAAACATAGAATGAGACAGGGGGCTTCTCCCTGCACCCCAAACCCTTTCTCCTGTACCTCCAAAACTTTATATATTTCCAGCTTTGCCTACAGTAAAAAGGTAACGAAGAAAGAGAAAACACAGTAAAATGTCTTGCACCCCAGGGAAAACCACCTGACGCTCTGCACCCCCAAAACAAACC
>Ga0099822_1006785_pt1 | contig 14872 bp, 8 predicted proteins | sample CowpeawhiteBW_FD_76839 | JGI IMG/M metagenome (GOLD analysis project Ga0099822, IMG submission 76839) | Root nodule microbial communities of legume samples collected from California USA - Cow pea white BW | ecosystem: Host-associated > Plants > Roots > Nodule | place: USA: California | collected...
AATATACATTAAATAAAAATATTAAATAATAATAGAAATATTCAAATGTGAGATATAAAATTTTTTAATTGACATACATCTTTTTAACATAATTACATAAATGTTATGATAAGATGAAAAATATATTTTGAAATGCAAATAAATTTAATGACAAACCAAATAATTAGAAGAAATAAAAAATAATTAGAAGAAATAAAAAATAATATATATATGGTTATTTAATTAATTGGGAATATTTTAATAATTTAAACGGGGACGGGTATTATGACGGGGATATGTACATCCCCATACCCAATTGAAAAAATCGGGATTTCCTATACTCATACCCAATCAATGCGAGAATTCTCCGTCAAAACGGGGACGGGTTCAGGCAATACCCACGAAGATGGATTTATTTGTGGCAAGCTCCGTGGTTGGAGAAGTGGGTGAGTTGGAGAAGAAGAAGAAGCACATTTAGATTAAAATACCCATAAGGTTACTTTTGAGATTTCATATATTTGATGGGTGCAGGTTGAAATTTGAAGGAGATGCAGGAAGCAATAGTCTAAAAACAATGAAATTAGTGTTCCCAACTAAGCCCAGATGAGTATGAAAAATGGGCCGGCCAGGCTTAGTGGAGCGGAAGTGATGCGCTAGGGTTAGAGCAGTAGATAAAGGAATATATTTTTTATTTATTTCCTGTGTAAAATGAAAACCCTACTTCTTAAACCCTAGTTATAAAAGTCCTCCTCAAAACCAATTTTGTTTTGTTGCTTTGCATAGCACTTTGTAGCCGTTTACACTCTCTGCTCTCTAAGATGGCTCCTCCCAGAGGTAACTTTTCTGTTATGCCTGTATCATTTTACGCATTTCGCTTTAGCACTTGATGACACCATGTTCTATGCTGGAGATTGTGTTTTGCTCGCCCATTTTCTTGTGTTTCGATGATTTCTTTTATTAGTAGAAGAATGTAATGGTAATGCCTTTCTTTTTCCTGACAACTGTTTGAATTTCTGCAGGTCGTGGTGGTTCTGGTGGTGGATTCAGGGGTGGTAGGGGTGACAGGGGAAGAGGAAGAGGTGGTGGGGGAAGAGGTGGAGACAGGGGTACGCCCTTCAAAGCCAGAGGTGGAGGCAGAGGTGGTGGTGGCCGTGGAGGCGGCAGGGGTGGTGGCCGTGGCGGTGGCAGAGGTGGAATGAAGGGTGGGAGCAAAGTCGTAGTTCAGCCGCATAGACATGAAGGAATTTTCATTGCCAAGGGTAAAGAAGACGCACTTGTAACTAAGAATCTTGTTCCTGGCGAAGCTGTTTACAATGAGAAAAGGATTACTGTCCAGGTGCTTTTCCTGTTCATCCGTTGAGTAGATTAAGGTTACATAGGTTATGTATGAAGTAATAACTTTATTTTGCAGAATGAAGATGGTTCAAAAGACGAATATAGAATTTGGAATCCTTTTCGTTCAAAGTTGGCTGCTGCTATCCTTGGTGGAGTTGACAACATCTGGATTGTAAGTTTGTCTTGGCAGCAAGCTTGCTCTGTTTAGGTGTACTTCAAATATGCTTTTTATGTATTTTTAATTAATTTTGAATTTGGTTCATGAAGAAACCTGGAGCCAGAGTCCTTTACTTAGGAGCTGCTTCTGGGACAACTGTTTCTCACGTGTCTGACGTTGTTGGCCCTGTAAGTATATTATAGAAATGTATAACATCGGATCTGTGGAGTGTAATAGCTTACTTGGGCTGTGTTGTTCTTGTATGTAGTCAGGTGTTGTCTATGCAGTAGAGTTTTCTCATAGAAGTGGTCGTGATTTGGTCAACATGGCAAAAAAACGTACTAATGTTATACCCATTATTGAAGATGCTAGACATCCTGCTAAATACCGAATGTTGGTTGGAATGGTTGATGTCATTTTTTCTGATGTTGCTCAGCCTGATCAGGTGTGTTTAATTTCTCTCCATCGTCTTATTTACAGCATATAGGTACTAGTATGTCAAGACATTGATGTTTTAATATCAGCAGTGGCATATTATTGTTTGTTTTATTTTGATTCATCACTTGTTCATTTACCCTTTTAGAAATCTAGGTTAGAATTTGTTTTCCTAGAAACTAAAATGTCGTTATTGCTAGTTTTCTGGAGTGAGGAGGTGACAAGCTAGAATTGGCTTTCCGGGTATTGAATTCTTGTGCTATCTTGGTAAATAAATAGTACAGTTTGCTATTTGGATATTTTTTGTTTTTTTTCTTCTGTGTTTGTTGGGTACTTTATTTGCAAATGATGAGTTACTCGGATTCCCCTTCAAGACATCTTGGATGATGCAGGCCCGAGATTCTGATGCCAATCAATGTTTTCTTTTTTATATTGGTTCGCTATTTTTTTATATTCTTAGTACCATTATTTTTTCATTTTTAATTAATTTGAATATATATATATATATATATATATATATATATATTATATTATTAAGTTTGTGTCCAATTAGTATCTGCGAGACAATCTGTGCATATGATGAGTTTCTCGGATTCCCCTTCAAGACAGCATGGATGATGCACACCCGAGTTTCTGATGCACATCAATATGTTTTCTGTCGTTTCCATTCATATTTTTACTACTAGTTTTTTTTAAGCTACAACGGCTTTGCTGAATTCATTTGTTTGCATTTTCCTTATTCAGTACCAATTTTTTTTTTTTTAAATTTCCTGTTTCTTTCATTTTCCCTACGTATATCAGTTTTCATTTGCGTTTAGTGATATGATTTTAGTGTGGCGATTCTGTTCTATATTTGCTGGAAATGTATTCCATTTGAAGATAAAGCTTCTGAAAACAATCAAGTAACTAATACTTTTGTTTGAAACTTACAGTCAAATAATATTTGTTTATTAATTTTTGGTGAGCATTGCAGGCTAGGATTTTGGGGTTGAATGCTTCGTATTATCTCAAAGCAGGAGGTCATTTTGTTATTTCAATCAAGGTATCTTCAGGGATAGATAGAATCGGCATTTACCCTTTTAGGGTGTTTCCAAAATTTAAACTTGGGACTTTCAGGCTTCAAACCCTAAACATAGAAAGGGGGAATTTTTATTGTGTAGATTAATTGTTCTCACTTACATTTATCTTGTGTATGTTTAGGCTAACTGCATAGACTCTACAGTACCTGCGGAGGCAGTGTTTGAAAGCGAAGTGAACAAGTTGAAGGCAGATCAATTCAAACCATTCGAGCAAGTGACCCTTGAGCCATTTGAGAGGGACCATGCCTGTGTTGTTGGAGGATATAGAATGCCCAAGAAGAAGAAAGAAACTGCGTAGTAGGGTTACCTTTGAGTATTCACTAGGCTTTTGTACCAATGTTACCTTCATGAGTTTTGTTATATTTTTGTTTTGAAATCTTAGTCGTCAAAATTCCCAAGGCAAATGATGCTGTGAGTACTTTCCAGCTGCCTGTGTAGCCGTGTACCAATTTCATTTCATGATATTTATTTATGTTCAACTTCATTTATGATGTTTATTTCCAAAGTGTAATTACAGTTTTTTCTCGTGGAAAAACCAAAGTAATTTAATAGAAGGCTTTTCCTATATGGTTTGAATACAAATATTAATGTTAGCTGCAAAAGAATGATAACAATCTTTGATCAAAGAGAATAACTTTTCGGTCACAATCACGTATAATTTACATCATTTGCGTGCCAAGTGAAAGTTGACAATTTTATCGTAGTATATAATAAAAGAAAGGTTAAAATATCTTTTTGGTATTATTTTTTTATGAAATTTTATGAAATAATTTTTAGTTTTGTTTGTGTTCAATTAGGTTTTAATTACTTTTTTTTTGTCATGATTTTTTTGATTTTTTAATTTTTTAATGTATTCATGTGTGAATTTAGTAGTGTATCATGTGTCAACTCAATATTTTATATTCAATTTGATTCTATATTTGTTATTTTTGTTCAATTTAGTTTCAATTTTATTTAAAATTAACCAAGTTTATCTTTATTGAATGTGACCAAATTTAATTTTTATGTCAAAGTTATAATGATGTAAATTTTAATATATTAGTGGTTCATGTTAATAAAAATTGGGACTAAATAGAACAAAAATAATAAATATAGGGATTAAATTGAATATAAAACATTGACTTTGTCATGTGATACACTGGATTGATATGTGGACATTTAAAATTAAAAAAACCACGAAGTGAATTATTTGAATATAAAAACAAAATTAAGATTTATTTGACAAAACTTGATAAAAAATTAAACAAAAAGATATTTTAACCTAAAAGAAATTATAAATTTAAAACAACTTCAGTATAATTGAATATGTTACGTGTATATTTATCCTAATTATTACCGGAGGGGATGACTTGGAATGGAAAATAATGTTAATCGAACTTTGTAATTTAATGTATAAATCTTAAGTTGTATCGTAAAAGACTAAATTATATTTTAATAATATATTATTATATTAAAATTAAAATATTATTATCATTCTTGTTTCATTTATTTGAAAGTATTTATTAGATTGAATCATCTCAATAATCTAATCAATTTATTTGGTTCAAATTTCTATCCAAATGAAATCAGTGATGTTTAGCATGAGATAAATAATATTTATTTTTATCTTTATTTTAAAAGATATTTGAGAGATTTTAGCAATAGAAAAATTCAACTCAAGTCCTATTTAAAGAGACCAAGGAAAAGCAGAAAATACAAGTCTGAAATTTCGGAATTTAGGGGCCTAATTTTGTTTTCTCTTTGCACTCTCTCTTTCCTTATTTCTATTTATTTTTATTCCATGAAGTGTTAGGTTTCAAGGGTTGGTTCCACTGTAATTTATTATGTAATTTATTATGGATTCTGATGTTAGAATGAAATAATTTTTTGTTCTTTTTATTATTTTTGAGGTTTTACTTTATCTCTATTTTTTGTTTCTTGAATCAAATAGCAAGTAATGATTTTAAATCTATATGTATGTTGATCATATGAGTCCATGTACTTTTAAATTTAATTTAGACTTTACTTTGATTTTATTTAGAAACTTTCATGTGATTAAATAAGTGTTTACCAATAATTGAGATTTTACTTTGGTTAAAGGTAATTACTATAGCAACATTTAGTCAAGACTTTATTTTGACTAATTAAGCTTTTTATTTGGTGAGAAGATAAAACAATAAACATAACTAGACATAGTAAAATTTGATTGAAACTGTATTTTGATTGAATTCATTGTGGATAGTCTAAAAGTTTTCACTTTTGATTGAGACTGTACCTTTGTTAAAAATGAGAACGCCGACAAATTAATTGAGACTTTATATTGAATAATTTGCAAATCTACAACAATAATTAATTGAGCAATAATATTCAGAAAATCAATGATGAATCTATTTTGAAAAAGCTGTGGAAGCAATCTGTTTTCTTTAACATTATTTTTATATCTTTTTATCTTTCACCAAGTTTATTTCTCTTGTTACTTTTATTATTTGACCAACCCCTTTTGTATAATTTCATACGAACTAATTAGTTAGAATTCAATTCCGAGTTCGTTGGAAGACAACTTTGGGTTACTTTACCATTTCTATTTTGTTGACTACTTTCTTAACAATACTGAAATTACTATTATAGATAAATAGTATTAATTTCTCTTGTTATAGACAAGTAATATGGGTTAATTGTGTTTTTCGTCCTTGTACAATTATCATATTTTGGAAATGGTCCCTTCTGGAAACCTTAAACCATTTTGGTCCTCATACTTGCAAAACTCATGGTTTCAGTCCCTATTTTTGAATGATGTTAATTGTGTGACTTCGTGGCAAACGACGTTCCAAGTAGGCTCATAATCTAGCGACATGTGTACCTAAGGATGCTGACACATGTTAAATTAATTTATTTTATTGATTATTTATTTAATTAATTAATTTAATATATTTAATGTTAAAAATTAAATTTAACATGTGTTTTAAACATAGGAGGGTGTAGACAAAGAGCTTTGTGAATGCATCGAAGAGGAAAAGTTTTGAGGAGAGCTTTGTGTTCTAATTTTAGGGAATAGAAATTCAAATCCAGTACTGATACGTAGAATAACAAAGTGGTAAGAAGTTGTTCATCAATATAAGGTAGGTTCATTTATGGATTAAGATTTTTTGTTTTGTTTTAGGGTTTAACAATGAAAAGGAGTAATGGATCAAAGTCTGATGCGTCGTCATCGTTGTCGTTTGCACAACTGGGATCTTTGCAATTTGGAACAAAACTTTGTGGATGTGGCAAAAGATTACTACTTCTTAAAGCAACCACCACCATAAAAAATAATGGAAGATTTTTCTGGAGCTGTTGAAATTAGGCAGTAAGTGTTAGTTTTTTGTTGTGTTTAGATTCGTTATTTTGTTATTGGAGATGTCAAAATTTTGGTAAATTCGTTACTTTGTTTTGTGGAGCGAAACACATTGTAACTACTTCCAATGGGCTGATGAGGTGGAACCTTAAGTGGAAGGAAAGTCAGAAATGGAAGAAGAAAAGAATGAAAATGTTAGTGGAAGTGAGAGAATGGTACTGCAGTTGGTGCAGAAGAATGCCAAACTAAAGAAAAAGTTAACGGCAAAGAGAAAAATGGGAGAAACAAAGCCGTTTTGTTTTGTTTATTTTTTTCTGTTTTGTCTTGAGCTTGTATTGTGACACTTTGTGTTTTATTTCTCCTAAAGAAAAATTATAAGGACTAAGGTTGTTACCAATTGTTCATTTGGCAGGTGGTTGGAAATTGTTCATTTGGCTATTATGAAGTTTTGATATTATCAGTTTATTAGATGGAATGTTAAAATTACTCTTTTGCATAAACTTAATGTTCTCAAGCAAGTTCAACATTAAGTTTCTTCCCACTGTTCCTTTCTTTTCTCTTGTTCATAGAAAGTGACCCAATAGAAAGGCATTAAGTAGGACCAATAAGAAAAAATAAGGAAAAATAATATTGTGTTTGGAAGTAGGACTAATAAGCAGTTGAAGCATTTTTATGAGTTGACCTTGTATACTTAAATCGAGAAGCAGTGGAACCAAAAAGTAGGAAGCTAAGAAGAATTTTATGATTTTAGTGTTATATTTCTTAATGTTACTACTATTTTTTTTCCAGTTAAGATGTTACTTATTATATGGTACATATAAAAGTATATAATTTGTGAATTGTCACTAATAAATTTCCTTTACATTGAATACCAAATTAATTGACAACACTCTAACTTTAGCAGAATTGGTTTTCTTATTTTGTTTCATCAATAAAGAGCAATACCAAATTAATGAATAGTGTGAATGCTACTGTCACAAGCATTGTTTACACTCATAACACTGTTTCCATTTATCACGTGGATAAGCAAGCAAAAAAAATTGTTGTAAACCAGGTTTGCAAAAGCATCACCAAGCAAAATAAAGTAGTAACTACTATATGAAATAGGCATAACATGTAATACTCAAAACAATATCCATAATATAGTCATTAAGAAAGTGGTTGTCCAAGTGATCTATTTCGGTCTCGTAAAGTTAAAACAACAACAATTGGAAAGTTTATCACAGCTAACCAAAATATTCATTTAAATCAAAATATGTCCTATGACCACAACTAAAGAACACAACTATAAGACCCGTGAAATTTAATTAATTAAATAATTAATTAATTAATAAATGCGGGTAGTGGGAGCCTTTATGACATTAAATATTGATTGATGTAATGTGGAAAAGTACTAGCTCAAATTGGTAGAGAGTACTTAATTGTATGCCATTTATATGTTACTTAAATTATTATTATTATTTTAATAATGTGTTGGGTCATGATGAGTGATAACATAATTATAAAATTATGTAAAATATCACGAAACATGAATTGGTTAAATATCACGAAAGAGAAGCCATTTTTGATCAAAGAAGGAGCCAAGAACCTTCAAGTTTAGCAAGGAAATCCAGGTTAGGAGAGTTGGACTCTGCGTATTTACTTGAATTATTATTTGTTGCAAGATGTATGATGATTATATTATCAAGCTTTGCTAATTCTGTTCAATTATCATGTTTCTGGAAGATTTCCAGAAACCGCCTGGCGGGCTACGAGTACCCGCCAGACGACTCATACTATTTTGGGTTGTTTCTGGGTTCCTGAAGAGGAACCGCCTGGCGGTAAGATCCCGACCGCCAGGCAACGCATGGCCGATTCACCTAGTTTCTAGGGTTTTGTTGAACTGCCTGGCGGTGATGAACACCCGCCAGGCGACGCTGAGCTGTTTTGGTTTGATTTTTATTTTTTGCGTGTTCTGGGAGGATTCTAATAGGGGAGAAATCACGTTCTAATCGTTATGAATGATTAGAATTCATATTTCCTTGAAAATTCATGGAATTGGGGGATAAATTGAGATGAAAATCGCATGAAGGTTATCTTAGGGTTGATGAATTGGAGATTTCTATAGTGGCACTAATCTAAATGGAAAATGTGAATGAATGAGATATGAGAAGTGTTAGAGATGAGTCGTAATCCTACAAGATGGAATCATATCCTATGGAGCCGTGAATTGAATTGAAATCAGAGTTGTTGTTAATGGGTTATGGTTCGTAGGTGAATGGAGAAAATTTGGGGTTCCTGAAACTATAGGAATCGCCTAGTAGCACCTTGGCTACCGCCAGGCGCCATACCAGGGTTATAGGTTTGTATGTTTTGGGTGCGAAATGGCGGTTGGGAAACTAATTTGGGTCATGGGTGATGTAATTTTGTGACTAGGAATTTTATAGGGATTGGCCTAAACTGAAAACTTATGGTAAATATTAATATGGTTTATTGTGATGTATTGGAATGAGCATGACTTAAAGAAATGTGGAATTGTAATGTTTGAGGATGAGTAGGTGATACAGAGAAAGAATTGTAGTGGATTGGTGAGATAAGAAGTAGGAGTTCATGAATATATGCATGTAAGAGCTTAGATGGATAAACTTAGGCTTGTTGGGACAAGGTATTGAGACAAGAGGGGACAATCTAATAAATGATATGGTAGCAGTAGTATTCCCAAATGACTATGATGAGGAGTTCATATCAGTGGTATGAGGCCTAACATTAACTTAAAGTTAAGGATTCTAAGAATAATAATATGATTGAGGTGAGGGTGCTTGGCTTAGTAATTGTGATGGAAGTAGCATAATGTGGCACTGTTATTGAGTTATGACATGACAATTGGATTGGTTGAACGACTCAATGTATAAGGATGCGAACAACTGCACCTAAACCTAAACCAGAACCAGTACTGCGTGAGTACTGGTGTGGTGCTTGGCAGCAACAGGGGAAACGCCAAGCGACGACTGTGAATACAAAAGGCAATGAGAACGTGTGGCGCCTGGCAGTGAAGGTAGTCCTTCCAGGCGTTACCTGCAGAGGCAGCGTGTGCAGAGGCGCTTGGTGCCTGGCGGTACGCGTCCCTTGCCAAGCAGCCTGAAAGCCTATTGCGCTTGATGCCTCGTGATTTGCGCTAGGCAAAGTTGCTGTAGTAGATTTGTGTTGTGCTGCTTTGGTGTGCATGGTTTACAAGGCTTCTAGGATATCTTAAAGGTCGACTTGTTAGTGTTTCTTGAGTTGTGGCTCAAAACGTATCCCTTGAGTTGTGGCTCGGGATAGGGGTTAAGCACGTGGTATTCCTTGAGTTGTGGCTCGGAATAACATCTCTTGAGTTCTGGCTCGGGGTGGGGGATGAACACGAGGAACTCTTGAGTTGTGGCTTAGATTAACGAGTGTTGCTGGTGTGAGTGTGCACGTAGTGGTGTGTACGGATGGGTCCAGTTAGATTGCCCTCCTCAGTAATAATTGATGAGTTTGATAGTCTAGGGGCGTACGACTGTTATTCGTATTGGGAACTCCATCTGGCGTTACGCTGTATGATCCATAGAATGGTTTCCCGCACGTGCTTTACCGGTTGTGGCCGGTAGGTGTGGCAGCAAGACACCTTGAGGTACTCCCTAGAAGACGTAGAACACGGTTAACATGGTAGTGGCCATGTGTTATGGAATCAAAGGATGATTTTCCCTTGATGTGGTTGTGATATACATATCTGTTGTATATAGGGATGACAAAAATACCCGTGCCCATGGATATCCGTGGATAAAATCTGCGATGGATAGTTAGTACCCGCGGGTATTTATTATCCGCGGGTAGCGGGTAACGGGTATTTTAATACTCGCTTATAAACGGGTCGAGTACGGGTATTATACTATCCGTACCTACGGATACCCGTTACCCGCAAAAAAATTAAAATTAAAATTGAATTTATATCTTATTAAGTTAAATTTAATTAAAATTAAAATTAACACTATATTTTATTATGTCAAATTTAATTATAATTCAAATTTAATTTAAGTTAATTTAATTTATATTTTATTTTTATAATTTTATATTAAACAATTTATAAAAAATATATATATTTTAAATATTTACGGGTATCGGGTATCCATGGGTACCCATGGGTTTTAAAAATATTCGCGGGTATTTTTTAAGCGGATACCCGGCGGGTAAACGGGCGGGTAGCAGGCAATTTTTTTTTTGGCGGGTCGGGTTGCGGGTAGGCACTATCCGTGCCCGACCCGACCTGTTGCCAACCCTAGTTGTATTTATATGTTTATTCTGTTAGCTCACTCTATTTGCTTGTGTTTAGCGATGATCGTATACGCGGTAAGGTGAACAAATGATGTCGTAGGTGGATCTGGTGATGCGTAAAGCCGGAGTGGGGCTAGTCTCGAGAGAAGCTTTTATCAGAACTTTTATACTTTTATTCAGAATTTGATTATGTTTTGAAATAATTTGTAATCCTTTATATTATAATGCTTGGATATTGTATTGAAGTTTTATGAAGTTTGGATTCAGTTATTTTATAATTGAATAAAGTTTTGAATTTCCCACGTTTTGGAAAAAGTATTTCATTAAATGAAGTTTATTATTTATTTCCTTATTTTTATTTATTTAAATCCGTAATATCCGGTCGAGATGTTACAACAATTTCCAATATTCTTCACATGGGTTGTCTAGTGGGTGGGTTGCTTGAGAACCTAAAATAGACGCGCCGCTTGGGGGCTTGGATGACCTTCCTCCCTTCCTATTAGTTGTCCTTCTTGTGGTGGTGGTAGCAAATCTCAAGTTCGTCTTCCATCATGATGCACTAATACTTGCAGTTGTTGCAAACTTTTTTTTCTTCTGTTTTCCCTGTTAATAACATGCATTCATTAGCTTCAACATTGTAATTATATCATAAATAAAGTGAATATGATAAACAATATTTACCTTGTTGGTTTTTCCCTGCTTGCAACCTCTGAGGTTGTGATTAAATTGTCCACAATTACTACATTTCATTATAAGATTCTTCTTCCCTAATCTAGAGTGACTCACATCCTCATTAGGTTCTCTCCTTCTTAATTTTAGTGGCCTACTAGGAGGAGTCTTATACATTGGGAGTAGGATTTGGGGTGCATTTTGTTTTAGGCCATAACTGTTAGCCATTAATGGGTGAAATTTGTGACCTATGACAAGCTTGATAAGCCTCCCTTTTATAATATGCATGCCCAAAATCGGAGGGTTGTTCTACTCTATAATTAATTGCAGCCACGACATGTCTACAGGGTATTCAAACTAAGTCCAAAACATAACAACTGCAAATGTGGTTTATAAGGTCAACTATGAATTTTTCCATTGTGAATCCTTGTGTGACTTCAAACATACCATCTCCAGTCCAAACAGCGAACCAATTTCCACTCTTTTCTACTTTCCTATCTAGCCTTTTGTTTGGTTTAGGCATGATAACACCAGTATATGCACTTAACTTTTCTCTTAGATGTGCAAACCTACTCATCAAGTAAGTCCTAATCCACAACATCATTGCTATAATTGGTTTATTCATAGCTAACAATATGGTGCTATAAATGACTCTGATAAGTTGTTCATGAGGACATCACACCTAGAATATGCACTAAAGGCATACTTACACCAACACTTACGTGGAATTGCAAGTAACCATTCAGTAACTTCTTGATTTATCTTCTTTAGTTCCTCCATATTTTCCTCCCAACCTTGATAGTATGTGGCTTTAGCAGTTGCCATCATGAGATTTCGAATCAATATCCCTTCACCAAATTTCTTCTTGTAGTTGTTGTATAAATGTCTTAGACAATAACGATGCTCAACTCCATGCAATGGTTCATCAAATACTTGCATCAGTCCCTGTCAAATGTACACAAAGACTTAGTCATTAACAAATCGTAATTCATTATTCAAAATTAATTATACTAATTTTAATTTGCCTTTTGCTGATCTGAAATAAATACCTAACGATTGGTTTGAATATCTCCAATGTCTTCCAATAATAAAGTTAGAAACCACCTCCAAGTCTCCTTGCACTCATTCTCCACAATAGTAAATGCCAATGGAAAATACTGATCATTTGGATCCCTTGCAACCGCCACTAACAGTTGGCCTTCATAACTAGTTTTCAGATGACATCCATCTACACCTATAAATGGTCTATAGCCATTGACGAACCCTTTCTTGCACCCATCAAGACACAAATAAAAGGACCCAAACCGTGGCTGCAATGTGGGTTGAGGTTAGTTAATTTTAATCTTGACTGTTGTTTGAGTAGACACTCTACTGAGCTCTACCACATAATCATATAACAATGTGTATTGCTTTTGCCCATCCCCCTCAAGAATGTCCATGGCTATTTCCTTTGCTTTACAAGTCCTCCAGGGGGTTATCCCAATGCTGTATGATTTCATTTGCTATCATTCTTCCAACATTTCTAAACTTATCTACTACAATTTTGGAAACCTATTCCTTGTTTGTATTTTTATTACCAAAAATTCCACCACAATTATATCTATCAAACAAGGTCTTAACTCGAAAAGTCTGACTTCCTCGAACTTTGCTGCATAAAATTAGAAATCCACACTTCCTCTTGCAAATGGCCCTCACTCGGACATCATCATTCTTGATAAATTTAATATCTCTACCATTCAATATTGAATGCTCCATCAGAGCTTGCTTGAAATGTTTCAAGGAAAAAAACTCCATTCCAAGTTTGAATTTGAATTCTTTGTACATTTCTTCACCCCAAAATACTGGGCATCTCCTCACACCCTCACCATCATCAATATCGACATCACCATCTAACTCATCAATGCTATAGGTGGGATCTATTTCATGATTATCAGTACTTTGGTATGTGTTAAAAGTACCCACACCTACTGAACAACATCACCATCTCCCTCTTGCTGTATTCCTCCTTCTACAACAAAATCAACACCCACTCTTCTTCATTTGTCGCACCAATATCAACACCAGCATTGTCCCCTTCTTCATTTGCCCCATTAACATTAACACCAACATTGTCCCCTTCTTCATTTCTCTCATTAACACCACCATTATTGCTTTATTCATTTGCCCCCTCATTCACTCCTTCAACAAGTTCAATGACTTGAGTAGAACTAACCAAATGATCCACAAATATCTCAACCTCTTCTTTTTTGTTTTTTGCATTTCTGCCAACTCCAAAGCATGCCTATCTTCAGTTAATGACCTTAAATCTCTATCCATTCTCCCTTTCATAGGCTTCCACCACATATAGACCTATCCATCATACTTAAAATCCTTCTTGACTATACCCAATGCTTCAAAGTAGGACCACATATCTGGATCCACTCCTTACACTACATGCTTTTCTCCACCTTCGTAACGCAACACCCTTCCCCTAAATCTTTCAAACTTGCCCATGTTGTAAGACCTGTGAAAATTAATTAATTAATTAATAAATGCGGGTAAGAAGAGCCTTTATGGCATTAAATATTGTTTGATGTGACGTGGAAAAGTACTAGCTCAAGTGGTTGAGAGTACTTTGATTGTTTGAGAGGACTTGAGTTCGAGTCCTATATATGCCTGTTGTGTATTATTTGATTTATTAGTATTTTTGATAATATAGTTTTGAATAACGAGTGATATTATAATTATAGAATTATAATAGTTATCACTAAAGATGAATTGGCATAATAGTTGTGCTTTGACCTTATGAGTAGAGGGTCACAGGTTCAAACCTTTTTAGATATGAAATAGACTTTAATTCTTTTGAAAGCAAAGTATGATGAACCAAGAACTTTCTCCTTTTTCTCAATGTCATTCAAGAATTACAGGTTAGGGGAGCTGTCCTTTGTGCTTGTAAATTTCATGATATGTATGATGATTCTGTGTGTTTACTTTCCCAATTATAATGGGAGTGTGGTGAATTCGTGTATATATGATCAAAGTAATGAATTGGTTGGGTGGTTTTACGTTGCAAAACCCTTTTATGCATTATATGTTTTGGGAATGAAGGTTTTTGGTATGGAATGGTTGTGGAAGCCTAAATCTAGTGTTTTAGTAGTTTAATTGGATATAAGGCATGATTCTGAGGTTTGCTTGCCATTACATTGTGTTGGTAATGATTGAGTGGTGTTTTGGTGAATTGTGTGCGTGAATAGAGACGAAACTCTACAAGTTTCGCCCAAGCGAGTCCATCTTCCCTAAGCGAGAGTTGTAGAGTCTCGTTTTTGGGTTGTGGTTCGCGTTTCTCGCCTAGGCGACTTGTGTCAGGGTTGAGTGACCAGTACTCTCGCTTGGGCGAGAGAGGCTCGCCTAAGCGAGGTCGTGATGAATCCTGTGCGCGTTGAGCACGACTTCTCGTCCAGGTGAGGGGTTTTAAGGTGTTGAGCGACTGATACTCTCGCTTAGGCGAGAATGGCTCGCCTAAGCAAGGTCGCGATGAGACATTGGTGCTGGTTGCGTTGAATCCTCATCCAGGCGAGGAGTTTTGTGTGTTGAGTGAACGCAGTCTCGCTCAGGCGAGCAGGGTCCGCCTAAGCGAGATGTTGTGGAGCAGTC
>Ga0099822_1006790_pt1 | contig 14865 bp, 6 predicted proteins | sample CowpeawhiteBW_FD_76839 | JGI IMG/M metagenome (GOLD analysis project Ga0099822, IMG submission 76839) | Root nodule microbial communities of legume samples collected from California USA - Cow pea white BW | ecosystem: Host-associated > Plants > Roots > Nodule | place: USA: California | collected...
ATAAACACATATATATATATATATATATATATATATATATATATATATATATATATATATATATATATATATATATATATATACTATAACTTGGTCACATCAATAGTCAATGTGGGATCTCCAACACACCTCCCAATCCGAGTACTGGACTTCTCATGTGTGGGATTAGATATTTGTAAGTGGTCTGATAGTGTGGGATTAGATATTTGTAAGTGGTTTGATAGCAACCCGATAAGGAGTGGCATGATAAACCCAACAATACTTATTAGGATAGGCTTTGATGTCATCTTAGAAAGTGGACTTTAAATCTAGTTCAACCTCACAAAGTTGACTTGTAAGATGAGGTTTGCACCCACTTATATTATATAGTTTAGTTTTATCTGTAGTCAATGTGAGATTTGTATTCCTATTGTTTCCAAAGCTATAACTGGAATCAATCCTCTTATAATTTCCAAGGAACAAAACGCACAAGCAATCAAAATCATCCACAAAAAAGGAAAGCTACAATAGTAAACTAACCATCATGGCAAAAATCTAATGACCACAAAATTATACAAACACAACTAAATATAGAAATTCATGACGTTCATTTACCTAGAGGACGCAGCTCCTCAAAGTCATTCAAATATCGAGAACTGTGAGAAACTGTGTTTGAGCCTCCAAGATCGGGATTCCAAAATTGAGATATTTTGGATGAAGCCTAGACAATAAATATATAAATGGAATAAGTAACAACAAATATAGTGGTGAGAAATATACCAAATGTTCATGTGATTTGCCAACCAGGTGTTTTTGGAAAACACGATCAAAGGTTTTGTTGAAAATGGAAGGTGGTTTAGATGCCATATCACGTGCTAAATCAGTAATGATCTGGGAATATAACTCAAAAGGATTAGGATAACTGCAGAATAGACATTATTTAGAAATTAAAACATTAATATTTGTTTTTATTTTTTATGAACTGGTGATCTTTTTCGTACCCCTAAATTGTACAGCTCTGTTACCACTTGTGGCAAACAGTCAGTTAATGATCCCTTAGAAGTACAAACAAGGCGAAGCATGTGAACCTAACACAAAAAAGAAGAAACCCAAATCAATGATGAGCAGAATTTTCATGTGAAGTGAAGCTGACAACAATAATTAGAATTTTACCATTAGTATATCCTTTTCAATTGTTTGAGATGACTGAGGACGAGGCAAGGAGTCAGAAGGAAGAGCCTCTGGAGACTCACTTTCATTAATACCTTCATTATCTTCAGTTGTATACTTATCAACAATAAAATACTGCAGTTGTAAAGATAAAGAATAAAGGATTTTACACAAACAAATGCCTCAAACAGATACAAGCCAATTACAATAATACCAACAAATGCGCAACAATGATATAATTCCTAAATTTCAATTAATCATGAAACATTTGCTATCCACCCAAAGAAAGGAGCACAGTACATTAAATTCAAGGAATTTCATCATAAAAATTTGTCTTGAGTTATCTTTGTTAGGTAAATTAGAACAAAGTTGGACTCATCTGATGAACAGTTGCAAGAAACTAAACTTAGTAATTTAGGTGGGGTTTGGGTAAAAAGGCTATCTATGTTAAGAAGTGGACTTTAAGTCTAACTCAACCTTACAAAACTGACTTGTAGGGTGAGGTTTACACCCAGTTATATACTCTAAATTAGTCTTATCTCTAGTCAATATGGAACTTCCGACAATCTAGACAAGGCTTTTCTTATGAAGACTAACATGAATAGGTCTTATAAAGGCCTGGTATAGGGTGACATATGCAGACATACAATAATTTCATCCAATTAAAAAATTACTATTTTATCATATTTTTAACTCATTTTTGCAATGATTTCAAACATCAAACTCATATCCAACAACAACAACAACGAACCCTTTTCCCACCAGGTGGATCAACCACATGTCAAATGACACCATCATGTTTTGTCATAAATAAATGTTTAGTAACATTTATTATTTGTTCTTGTATCTTATCTTTATTACTAGAAGATATCAAAGTTTCTCTATTTATTCTATTGATTTTACTTACCCCAATATAAATAAATCAATCACGATAGAAACAGATAATTTAGGCTAAATGCTTCTCTATTTCTTATAGCTTAACAACAATGAGTCCATCTAAAATTATTGCCCTAGCCAAAATATTAATGTAGAAGACATGGAAACAAAAGAAAACAATAGACTTAAATAGAACAAGCAGTACGTGGAACTTATGAGAACAAAATCATATATTACCTCTTTCTCACCTTCATCGTCGTTTACTACAAAATCCTCTTCTGAAGATGTACTTGAACTAGTCAAAGATAAACTATTTTTGCTGTCTTCAATAACTTCTCCGACAGTATCTAATTTGGCAGGATGTTCTTGCATAACTAACCGTGTTTCCTTACTATTAAATTTCTTCTCATGAGTTTCAAAGCGTTGTTTTGAGCCATCTAAATTAGACAAGGGAAGAGAAGAACTTTTTCCGGCAGTTTCATCCATTCCAAAACCCCAACTCCATGTTTCTCCATAGCCACTGAAAAGGTCTATAAAACCATAAACAAAAGAACCCTTCTTACTTAAAGATGTCTTATCCTTGGTAAACAATTCTTCATTGCTTTCCACAGTTGAGTGTAGAAGCTTCTACAGATGAAGGACAAAAACATGCTATAATCAATTTTAACAGCAAAATAACTTAGTTCTAGAGATAAATCGTCAAAAGCTACATGCAAGCACAATTAAAATATAACAAATTATAAAACAAATTCCAATCAAACATTTAGCAGCAATAAAGTAAAAAATGTTCTTGGTTAATGTTGAAATTAAAAGACATCAGGAGTTCTTACACTGACTTGTTTTTGTAATAAAACAAAAAACAATGTTGTTATTGTAATAAAAAGCTTCAAAGAATAACAATAGTTATGATATCTAAACAGAAAATATGGAATAGTGAACTCACAGAATCATTTGATATGCCAATTGGCTCAATACCAGAAAGAAACTCTTGAGCAGCCTCAACCAAATTATAGATCATTACTCGTCCCTCCCTAGCATTTAATGTAGCCTGAGAACAACAACGACAAAGTGAAAAATAAAACATAAATACATTTTGCTCCTTCTCAAGGGAAAATAGAAGAAAAGAGAGAACAGCGGCTATCACAAAAATGTACTAATTTTTTATGATTTATGGGGGGTAAGGTGGTGGGGGGAGCGGGGGGTGATAGAGGAAAGGAAAAATACAACAAGAGGGGCAACAAGATTCAACAAAAGCATAAAAACAGATCAGAAAAAGAACATGTGGGGCCAAGGGGGGGACGTTCCAGAATATGACAAAGTTTCCCAGTCTCTCTGCATATTACAAGTACCAAATCCCCTACATCAATGCACCCATAATCAATGAGAAGCCAAGCAATTGAAAGAGGTTAACTGAACCACTTCAAAATCTACTCTTCTACCATAGATTAGAATACACAATTTAGAGAGTGGGTGTCATTCTTCATATTGCCTTTGGAAATGCATTTCACACACTACTTGCACAACTAGCAAGAAAACCCTCTCTTCTTGACCATTTTAAACTATTTTAACTGTATATCGCTTGAATCTATCCCATTTTATCTTCTTTTCTGAACTGAAATTCAATGCACGTACTAGAATATAATTTCTCTTGTGTAACAATCTTTCAATAACTTTCCTAGTCTTAAGCAAGAGAAAGAATGAGACATTTAGGAACTAAATAAAAGTAACAATGGAGAATTCAAGATTAAACCACGGTAATAGTAATGAAACTAAATTCAATATCCTGAGTTATGCCATTCTCATACCATAAGCCTCCACCTTCATCTGGAAATTTCACAGATAATATTTTAAAGATTTTTGTTTTTATATATTTATTCCACCTTTAGGTGACCTCTGCCTTACTATAGATTTTGGCACCCTAAGACATGGTTGCTTAAATTTGCTTACAGTACTCTTAAGCACCAGAAGCATCAAAGCCAGAGTAACAACAATTTCATCCTTGACACAAATATGATCACAAAGTTAACAACAGCACAAGTGTTTGACCTGATCATGGAGGAGAGATAAAAGCTTATCAGCATCAGCTTCTGATAACCCTTTCTCCGGTGTAATCTGCAGCTTGGGGCACTTGAAAGGATACCCAGGCAAGCACCTAGCAAGAAAGAGAAAGAAATGGTGATTGAGTTGGCAGCAAGTCAGCAACAAAGATCCCCTTAACAAAAAAGTAAGGATCACTAACTAAACATACCTGACAACAAGAGAAGCAGAGACATCTAGATCTTCATAGCCCATGTCCTTTGAGTAAGGCCTGTTCAATTTCATGCAGAAACCAACAAACAACAAGAGAGATAATTACTAGCAACAATAATTTATATATCAAAGTTTTTCTATGCACTATCAAAGTTTAATTGAGTAAACCACCATTATTGATCCCAAAAAGAGTATAATGTTGTCACGTTAGTCCCTGATACTAAGAAACATTCAAAATTAGTCTCAGAATTCATTCAAGTACCCAAACTTAACCATTCATTGTTATCTTAGTCACTAAATACCTGTCGATATCATCACTCTAAGTCGTTATCTTGATTGCATTCTTTATAAACTCATTAAAATTTTCTTAGTTTCAAATACTAATACCAGTGTTAGACACCTTCAGTAGAGTTAGATTTTTATACGCCGTCAACTACTAAGAAAGCATGATAGATATGACTCTGGAACTATTATTCTAAAGCATAACAAGAAGGCAAAATGTTATTGAGTGACTTGCATAGTCAATGCATAAATTATTTAAAATAATATCAAACGAAGAGAAAAAAAAACATAAGAAATACCTGAGCTTAATAACTATACGAGGAGGCGATCCTGGAAGAACTTTGCAGTCTTCTTGGAAAATAGCGCATCTAAACAAGCAACAATGCGTGCATTCATTTCATGTTAACGAATAAAACACATCAACTGCATAAAATTCAAATCCACGCTGATAGCTAAGCGCGTTGGAGCTAAAGAAGAAGCTTACAATGCGGTAATCTCTTCGGAGAGCTGGTCGTAATCGTCGGCGCCGAATTGAGAAGCGTGATCTTTGGACTGCGTTCTCCCCTTGCTCCGGCGACCGCTCCCGCCTCCGCGCTTCTTCTTCTTCGAACTGTGCCCCATTCTCAGCTGAATCCTATTCGGTTTCAATCAGCGCGGTGAAGAAGAAGAGTCTTCGGTTTCGAAAACAGCGAATAAATAGTGATGGAGGTGGCGAGATTTGGGTCTTATATAGTGAGAGTGGTCAGAGATGAACAATACTTTGGTGGCTTCATTCATCTGCACCAGCTGTGATTGATTTCGTTCCCGTTCACATGCTGTAACGCAAAATTAAACTCTGCACAATGGAAAAACTTAGTAATGGAGTTTCGAATTTGTTTTTAGCACCACTTTTGAACTTGTACACAAGTTGGTTGATTAAGTCTAAAACAAAGGTTAATTAACTGCGGAATAGGGTTAAATTCAATATTATGTCATCTTTTATTACTAATTAAAATCCATTTAAAAACTACAAATCACTGTACAGAACATTGAGTAGATTTTAAAACAATAAAAAATTTATGGATAAACAAATATATTTAAAAGTACACTTCTATCATTTCTCTTAATTCTAGGAGTGTGTCAGGGATTTTTATATACAATTTAAATTATATTTTTCGTTTAAAAATATTTTTAAAAAATTTAAATTATCTAAACTAGAAACATATTTTGAATTATATAAACTGAAGTGCATTTCTAAATTAATAATCTAGGATTATATAATTTAAAATGTTTTAAAAGAATACGTTTATTAATTAAAATATATGTTTTAAGTTTTACGATAAAGAATACGCTTTTAAAATATATAATGTGAAATACGCTTTTGAACTATAGAATCCAAAGTTTTTATTTTATTTTAGATTATATGATTCAAAATAAGACTTTAAATTATAAAATTTAAGATATTTTTATATCCTAAACAATTTAAACTTTTGACTTAGAGTTATAAAAGAAAGTGTCCAACCGAGAAATGCTCAATAACGTTGGGTGATAATCACACCCTATTTCTTATATTATTAAAATTATTTGTTTTTCGGTGGTATTCCAACTCAAGTGGATAGATATACCGTTTCAGTGTTAAATTTCAGAAGTATTTGTAAATGCTCTCAAAATTTAATTTCCAATTTATTTTTTAATTGAGATTATTTTTTTAATTATACATAGACTGAATTTGAATGTTTGTTAATATGACGACACTTGAAAATAAATTAAATGTGTAGTATTAGTTTCTTTAAACACTTGAAAGATAATATATATTTATAACATTAAAGTGATTTAATTTCTATCTTACCGTAAATTCAATCTTGCATTTAAGTTTAAGTAAATTATTTCAATATTTAATTTAGTAAGATTTGTCTTGACTTTTGGTTCAAATTGACTTCTGGTTCAAATCAACCTTTGGCGTAACGTGGTCCAACTAATTTTGACATGTCTCATCTTTCGACTCGATCTGACTTGACTCGATCTTTGATTTGACCCGATTCGACTTTTAACCCGGATTGACCTTTGATTTAGACTGGTTCTGTTCGACATTTGACCTGACTCAAGCCGACTTAGCTTGACCTTTGTCCTAGCCCGACTTGACCTTTGACCTGTCTCGGTCCGACACGACCTTTGGTTTGGCTTAACCCGATTCAACCTTTGACTCGATTCAAATTTTTGAACCTATAAACAAACATCTTTTGTTTTATCTAATGAACAATTCTATAATTTATAAAATTTCAATCTCCTTATTTGTTGAGGAAATTTTAAATATTATTTTAGTTATTTGAAATTTCAATTTTTTCAAATAAATAAATTATCCTATTGAATTGTCTTGTCCAGGTACACAATTAGTCTTTGACCTCCTGTACTGTACCCGTAAAATTTATCTGCACACTCCCTCAAATGATATTTTACTTTTTAGAAAAATAACTTTCGAAATATATATTATAAAAAAAATTTGGATTAAGTTTTTTAAAATTTGTAGAACAAAATTTCTAAAACAAAATTTTTTGAAACAAAAGTTTTCGGAACATATAAAATGTACTACATAATTAGTTTAATGGGATGATATTTAAAAAGAAAAGAAAATCTTTGTATATAATAATACTTTTTGGAATGATTTTTTCAAAAAGTTTTTACATGAAATATGTTTTGGAAAGAACTTTCCAAACATATAAAAATTCTAAAACAAGTTTTTTATTTATTTTTCTTCTTCATATGTAATGTTCCCCATCCTTCTTTCTTCCATAGAAGCAATGGTGAAAGTGATAGTGGTGAAGGGTATTTAAGTTTTTTCCTTTTATTATAAGGGTGTGGTTAGAAATTGTGGGGTAGTGGTGCAGAAAGTAATAGCTAAAGCCTTTATTTGGATCAGACCCATTTTAGTGAGTTAAGACAAGTCCAGATGAATCCAATTATCACGCTTCCTGTACTCTCGTGATTACTACATGCACCCCCAATTACATCTTCATTCACCACTTTGAGAGGAAGAAGAGGAAAAAAGAGAGAGATTAAAATTGGTGAAAATCTGGTTTCAAAAAGCTCGTTCTGAAAATTATCATTTAAGTAGTTTATTTCAATACTTTCACGATCGAATTTTTGAAGAAGTACAACTTCTTCATGCATATATGTATGAAAAAATAGCACATTTTTCGTAAATTAAAATTAATTTATACTCGTATTAAAAATAAAAATTTAAGAAAACAATGCCACTACCATCATCCAATAAACCACTTAAAAAATTGTCCGAAATATGTAAACTTGAACGGATCCCAATCATATGACCGACCAACAACAGTGTTGCGCACAAAAATCAAATGAGAATTACATTGTGTGGTCTGCAGAGAGCCAAACAAACATATTTATAATTTCAGTTAAATAAAAAAAATGAAATTCATTTTCAACCATACATTTTTTTTAATTTTAAAAAGAAATAAATATTTTTTTTAATTCATTAATTTTGAAAAAAAAAATTACATATCGTGATTTAGACTAACATTTAAATTGTTAATAAAGTTTATTACATTCTCATTGAAAAAAGAATTACATGTCGTGTTTTAGACTAAAATTTAAATTGTTAATAAGGTTTAATAAATTCTCATTTCAATGTTAATTATGAAGACAGTTTAACAAGTCTTCAAAAATAATATTATTGTTTAAAAATAATTATATTTATTTATTTTTAAAATTTAAAAATCAAAATATATCAATAATATTTGAAACATAAACTAATTTTAATTTTATATCTAAATTTAAAGGCTAAACATATAATTAATCTTTTTATTTTTTCACAATATATACATTGGCTTAAATATCATGATACAGAAATAGCAATTTGTAAAATAATTGCACATGATTTTTATGCTAAATTTTCCATTTCTTTCTCTAACACTCTCCTAAACATACAAAAGCAAACTCAAATTAGCATACATAGAAATATCCAGAAAAGAGGCATACTCTTTCTGGTTTTCTTGTTTATGACAAAATAAAAAAGAAAAGGAGTGTACTCTGCCACATATCATTGTTTCTAAGAAAAGAAAAGAAGTGAATTTGATGATGGAATTAATTGTGCTGAGAGGGAAAGAAAGAGAGTGTGATCAAGCCTCACCCTCATTCAACCAATCACAAACTCCCATTATATTGCTTTTGATTAAACTCATCACAGTCCCACCCCACACATTCCTTATCCCCTCCCTTCTAACCCAAACTTGCATCAAAAAAACTCCTTCAAATCACATCAACACACAAACACTTCTCTTCAACCCTTTCATGTTATCATCTCAAACAAAAATGGCCACAAACTCTCTCCATTACTCCATCCACCACCACCACCATTCCCTCCTCAAACGCCACCACCACCACCACCCTTCAGAAACTCCTCCTCCTCCCACATCACTTTTCCTCAAACCCTCCACACCAACCACCACACACTTAACTCTCTCCCACCACACTTCTTCTAACTCTCACATCACTTCCTTTTCCCTCTCCCAAACCACACCCTCTTCTTCTTCTTCCTCCTCCTCCTCCACCTCCCAAACCAGCCCCTCCTTCGACCTCCTCCGCCACCACCTCTCCTCCCAAAACTTCCAGCAAGCTGATGAAGAAACCCGGCGTCTCCTCATCGTGCTTGCCGGAGAAGCAGCCCAGAAGCGCGGCTACGTGTTCTTCTCTGAGGTGCAGTTCATCTCCGGGACCGACCTCGTCACCATTGACACCCTTTGGAGGGAGCACAGCGGCAACAAATTCGGGTACAGTGTGCAGAAAAAGATTCTGGAGAAGGCCAATGGGGACTTCACCAAGTTCTTCATCAAAGTGGGGTGGATGAAGAAGCTTGACACTGAGGTGGAGCAGTACAACTACAGGTCCTTCCCTTCTGAGTTCATCTGGGACCTCAATGAGGACACCCCAGAGGGACACTTGCCTCTCACCAACGCTCTCAGAGGGACACAGTTGCTCAATAACGTTCTCAACCACCCTGCTTTTGTTGATACTGACAAAGAACAAGGTGGAAAAGATGATGCTGGGAACAATGACAATGGGGCACTCCCAGGATCAAAGGATAATAGTTCGTCTCCGAAGACTTTGTCTCAGACGGTCTTTAAACCGGATTATAGCTTCTGAGTGCACAGAGGATGTACTTTAATTTGGACTTATAGTAATTATTAATTTATCAACCACTGCAAATGGATGATACTTCATTGTTTTTTCTTCACTTTCTTCCATCGTATCAGCTTTTTTTGGCTAATGTCCTCTTAAAGATTCTGCCTTTTTGTAATTGGGCTAACTGCGTTTTACAAACTCTTGAACGGAAGGTTGGTTCTCAATTGTTGTCATAATAACTCATCTGGTGTGGCATTCACTGTTACACTCGAAAACGGGACAACAATTGCTAACGTTGTTACTTGAGTTTTCAGCTAGATTGGTGCTTGCGCACAACTTTAAATATTTGTTGTGATTGTTAGGATGGTAAAAATTACAGATAAAAAATAATGTGATTGCTTGCAATGCTACTGTGAGGTAGCTTTGAAGCTCAGGGAAGAGAAAGTCCCAACAAAGAGATGGGAAGACAGAATGAGATGAATTATTCACCAATTGTTTTCGTAATCAAATTGGAATGATAAAGGAAAACAGCTTTATTCTTATTTAAAAAATTAGCATTTATTGTTTGTTCCATGAGCCCAATCACTCAGAAAAAGAATCATAACTTGCTATATTAAGATTCAAAGCAAATATTATGATCATTGTAGATGTAAAATGTATTTCACACTTATCTAATAGCAATTTATGATACATCAGTTATAATTAGTTGATCATGTAAAATGTTTTACATTCACCATACATACCAATTTTATACTACAACATTTTGTCATCTCATTTCCTCTCTCGATAGTCCATTCAAGGAGAGGAAAGTAGCCTGTGTAAAGTAGAGTTCCTTCAAAATTTTGAAAGGAATAATAAAGAGCTAATTTTTACAACATAAGCTCAAATGAATGGTACATATAATTTCCAAAGGTTGATGATGTACACGAGTTGCCTCCTTGGTCAGTCACATTAAAACAAGAGTTGCCTCCTTCCAAACCAACTTTTTCAGTGCTATGAAGTCCAGTACCTTAGATGTAACAAAAAAAAAAGAGTAAGTTTGTATAGTAACACTAAATTAGCCAACCAGCTCAGCATTACAGAAGAGAGTGCCAAACTTGACTTTAGTTCCGAGGAAATTTTTATCCTTTCCATAGAAACCGATAAAGAAAGCTACTTTATTGTTTGACATAATGTAGACTTAATTTAGAGCAAAACTTACCCAGCTAACACTATGCACAGGGGCACAGTCTCCTTGTGTGTTGATGTAAACCATCACAAGAAAGCATAGACAGTGTTTCAGTGTACAAACAAGATCCTGGATTCTGAAAATACACAAATCAAATATCAATGTCCTGAAACTTTTTTTCCCATGAATGAACTGAATATTTCAGCCATCCACACTCCATTGATTTAATTGACATGCTCATATCTCCATATAAAAAAAAAAAAAATCTACAAAATTAAGGTCCAGATGCTCTAATTTCCATGGATGAACAATTCAAAGAAAGATCATGTAGGTACATTGTAAGACTACTGCATATCCAGCAGGAATTTAAGTTAATATAAGCTATGGAAATGTGGAGGCCATCTAATATTCAAAGATTTTCCAGCATATTACTATGGTGGTATCTGAAGAGAAAATAAAAAAGGTACAAGTCGCTAGAAGGATTCTAAAAGCTTATGAATGATCACCGACCACCTTCAACATGGAGTTTTGAAATTAAAACCACCAGCTAATGGTTCTGTGAGGGTGCACACATTAAGACATATACAAGCCACTTCAAACTAAATTCCAGTTTCAAAGGACCCATCAAATACCCAGTATTAGTAACTACAAACCAGTAAGGGATTACGACACCTATCATCTAATCAAAATTATATTGGAAAAAAAATTACCTATTAGTTAACCACTATTTATCAGTTTCTGGAATCTAGCATGTTTTTATTTATTAAATCATAATCATTACCAGATGCATTGGGGCATCATAAACAACTTCAGCTGGTTGATCTGATCCAAGACTTGACAAGCAAGACCCCTTGCAGCTCATATATTTCTGAATACTGCCAACATACTCATGAACAATTGATAAGATCAGAACATCAAACGAAAGAAATAATTATCAGCATGCATGCATGATATTCCTTCCTCACAAAATATTGCTTTTGTGCAAGACATCATGGCAACTTGGTAAGTAAGATTGCGTCAAGTCAACAAAAAAACGTGGAGTGAAAAAGACGAAGACCAGAAAGCTAAATATGTGATGAAAACCATGCAAGTTAATAAAATTAGACATTTTGTGCAGTAAGGATAAATTACACAGTAAACAGTACCACTGAAACACATTATAAATTACACAGTAAACAGTACCACTGAAACACATTATCATCATACATGCACATCCAAAATAGTTTAGAACACAATTTCAGTGCATCACTTACATGTCACAATTATTAAGCACCGCGAGTTTATTCGGGACGCATAATTGTCCTCTTGATTTGCAAACAGAATTACATGATTCACCTTGCCTGTCAAACAAGTGATAATAGGTTCAACTGCTATGCTACGGCAAGAAACTATAAATGTCAGCCTTACTAAGAAAAGAAGCAATTTAGTAATTATTGACCTTCCAACAACAACATTGATGCCATTCAGTCTTGCTTCTACGAGAGTCCTATTTTTCCCTGCTTCAATGCATGAAAAGGAACAGATTTCATCTAAATAGGGAGAGATGGGATAAAATCATAAAGTATTGGTAACACAATATGATTAAGAACTTAGCAATAATTACTGGCCATTAACTAACGTGACAGTTTCCTCTGCAGACTTACACGAAGAATTCGACGGCAGAGAAAAGCAGTGGTGGAAGTCACTAATGTAAGCATTTTCATGGACCTGAAACATTACACAAGAGATAGAAACATTAGCAACTCATTGTAAATAGTTTTTCAAGCTCTTGAGTTAACACTTGGACTCTAATGAAGTTTAGATCTTAAGCTAAAAAAAATTAAAAACTAACCCACATGCAATTTTTTTGTCAAACTTGTATGAGTTGTGTATACTGACAAAAACACTATACTCAATTCAAAGTTACATGCAGTCTTGACCTCAATGCACAATTTTAGTAGATTTTATGGCATACTTGAGTTTCCTATGTTTGCAGTATGTATTGGGTTTGGTTTATGAACCTGATAATATCTTGTTCTATTTGACCAAACTACATAACAGTGTATCTGTGGAGCCTAGTGTAATGGTATTCAGTCACGGTTTTAGCCTAGCTGTATAACTTAGTTTAAAAGTTAGAATTTTCAATATTAATTGCTCCTATGCTATTATGTCTAGGTAAATAATATTTTGACAACACGAACTGTAATTTGTAAATATTAAACAGCTTGGAAATATAAATATATTAGACACCAAGATATCTACATTCTTCTATTAGACCTGTGTAAAAAGACAAGTAAAACGCCTGCCCATGGTGGTATTTTGCTCTTCATACACCAAAAATTTAAAATCTAGATGAGGTCCTATGGTCTTGAATGTGTATGAAATAGCAATTACTATTGGGCTCCATTTTAGCCTGTCTAAATTATACCAGGTAAACCTGAGCAACCTTGTACATTAAAGGTATAACCGTATAAATAGTTTCTCAAAGTAAGTTAAAACTTCAAGAACGATAATATAACAGGAATCCAGGAGTATACTCACCACACTCTCGGAACTATGACGGCATCTCCCAGCACAGTAGTCAAAAACACTTGTATAAGTTCCTGCCAAAAAATAAAATGACGTCTGTCAGAACAAAAAATTTTGGGATTTATCAACACGCATAAGAGACTTTGGGTCACTTAAGAACCAGTTAGCAGAAGGAAAACCAAGCCAAATCAGGAGAGGAAAGAGAAAGATGAAAATCTCACTGTTTATGTTTCTTATTAAAATTATACATGCAACAAAATTCATCAGAAACATGTAGGAAAATCCGTGTGAAACCAGACATTCTGGTCACTAGGGCAAACGTGTATGAAATCGGTCACATGTCTAGACAAGTTAATCAAAAGTCCTAAACACAATTCTACACAACAACCAAACAAAAAAGGAATGTAAAAAGATAGAAACAAACATTACTTGCAGTAGCAGGCTTAGCAACCTTCATCTTCAGCACTTGTTCCTTACTCGTCTGCTCAATCAAGTTAAGCAAAAATATACTAAGACCCACACTTTGTTCAATTAGATGATGCCCCAAAGAGGGGAAAGAGAGAATAAGGTGAAATATCTCATAAGGGGTTACCAGAGCAGGATTGAGGCAGCAGGAAACACAATATTCATAAGAGTTGCAGCATCGTGAAAGAAGATTGCATTCACTGCAAATAGAAACAAAGTCAACGTTAGATGGCAACAACATAGTTGGTGTTTGTTTGTTTCTTAAGTTGTTCCCTTCAAATGCAAGTAAGAGTTTGGAAACAGAAAAACTCACTGACAAGAAAATTTCTCCCCCTTCGGAGGGCAGCAACGAGAGCGTGAATTTACAGACACAGCATTACACACATAACCTACCAAATACTAATCAATGTAAATCAATACCAATCAAAAGTATAACATTGATAGTAAATAGTGTACAACAACACTGATAATATCATAAGTGAATTAAGAAAACTAGAAAAAATTCGTTGACCAACCGTTTTCATCTGAAAGGAGGTATCTGCCTTGAACGGTGGTTTTGCAGGGGTGGAGGGTTTGAAAGCTAACATCCTTCCTAATTGCAGTGATCCTTGGTGAAAAATTAAAGATAAACAGAATAAGCAACAAAATCGTCCTCGATGATGATGATGCACACACTTCCATCACCGAATCATGTGAAAAGTTTCAGTTTCAATTAATTTCCCACCTTTGACCTCGACCAATCCCAGATTCTGTACCAGATTGATTGTTCTGTTCGTTGTCTCTCTCGCACCAGTGCGTGTCCGGCCCAAAACTTCCTGGGTACCGTTTTGGGTAAGTTGGAATGGGCCCAGCCCATCTGTCAGCCCAAATAAATTTTAAACAACAACAACAATAATAATAATAATAATAATAATAATAATAATAATAATAATAATAATAATAATAATAATAATAATAATGTATAGTAGTAAGGAAAAATGTAGTATTATAATATATATATATATATAAATATATATATATATATATGTTTTATATTTTTTATATAT